>Ga0209936_1000663_pt1 | contig 20333 bp, 14 predicted proteins | sample SalPonR1_A_D1_MG_FD_185694 | JGI IMG/M metagenome (GOLD analysis project Ga0209936, IMG submission 185694) | Salt pond soil microbial communities from South San Francisco under conditions of wetland restoration - Salt Pond MetaG R1_A_D1_MG... ... | reverse complement strand
CCGCCACCACCGCTCGAACCGGCGCGCACGCCGGTCGGGCGACCGGGCTCCCGCGACCCACCGCTCGAAGCCGGCGGGCACGGTCTCGGGGTCGGTCTCCGCGAGCAGGCGATCGAGCGCGGCCAGCTCGCGCCGCAGCGCGACGTCGAGCTCGGCGTGGTCAGCGACCACCGGTCCGAACGACAGGTACGCCTCGGGGTGCTGCGCACCCCGCAGCACGACGCGGACGGCCAGCGGCCGCAGCGGCGCGCCCGCCATGGCGGCCAGCCGAGCGGCGCCGGGGGCCAGCACGCCGGGCGCGCCGGCGGGCCGCAGCTCGCCCTCGGGGAACACGATCCCCAGCGCTCCGTCCTCGAGCCGTCGCACCAGCTCACGGGGGCGGCCCCGGGGGATGGCGCCGTGCGCCGCGAAGAAGGGGAAGCGGGCCAGCTGCTCGTCGCTCATCAGCGCCGCCAGGGGGAGCTTCAGACGGCGCGCGACCAGCCAGGCGAGGTAGGCGTCCCACCAGGCGTGGTGGTTCGCGGCGAGCATCGTGCCGGGTCGCACGGCCGCGATCTGCCCCCGCGCCCACACGCCCGACAGGCCGCGGCGCAGCGCGCGCCGGATCAGCCACGGCAGCGTGGCCGCGATGCCGCTCTGGATCCAGTCCGTCGCTCGCGTCCGGAGGCGCTGGGCCTCCCCGGCCGCCCCGGGCACGCTCACGGCGTCGCCCAGCGTCGCCCGTCCCGAACGCGCCAGGCCAGCAGCGCGTAGCCGCCCATCGCCGCACCCGCGACCGCGCCGGCCAGCGGCAGCCCGAACATCGCCAGGCCCAGGCCCATCAGGACCGCCTGCGCGGCGAAGACGCCGCGGAGGACCGGCGGTCCGTCCTCGGCCAGCTCGGGCAGGATCCGGAGCAGCAGCGTCACGAGCAGCAGTCCGGAGAGGTACCAGCCGACGAAGTTGCTGAGCGGAACGCCGAACCAGTCCGCGTTCTCGAACCGCCAGAAGCCCAGGTGGACCATGAGCGGATCGAGGCCCAGGTCCCAGGCGACCAGCGCCAACGGCGCCAGCCACCTGCGGCCGCGCCGGGGGGCGGCGGCGAGCGCCACCAGGGTGAACGACCACCAGCCCAGCGGGACCAGCAGCGGCACGCCCAGAAGCCGCGGTCCAGGCGCGGTGTAGTCGTACGCGCCGAACGGCACGCCGGTGCGCGTGCCGATCGCCTCGATCGCGACGCCGAACGCGATCGCCACCCCGAACGCCGGCCAGGCGCGAGCGCCGAAGCGCTGCAGCGCGTAGCCCAGCAGGCCCAGCGTCAACAGGCCGGTGGACACGTACGCGAGGTACGGAAACGCCTGGGGCACCAGCGGCGCCGGCACCATCGAAACGGCCCACGCCAGCAGCGCGACCCGCCACGCCTGGCCCCGTGCCCGCCAGAGGGCGCGCGCCCGCGCGGGCGCTTCGCGGTCCAGGGCCATCGTCATGCCGAACGCGACCAGCAGGTTCGTGACGAGGAAGAACAGCGCCTCCTCGACCGGAAGCCCGAACGGCCGCAGGCCGGTCGTCAGCGGCTCGCTGATCCACCAGATCTCCTGGCCGATCGCGATCCGGTCCGCCAGCCACAGCCAGGCGGTGGGGACCCCGACGGTGACGGCCACGAGCCGCCAGCGCCGAAGCAGCAGATCGCCGCCGAATCCCCACTGCAGCGCCAGGACGGGCAGCGCCCACGCCGTGATCAGGCCGAGGTAGGTGCCGCCCTCCCACGCCAGCGCGGCCGCCCCCAGCGCGGCCAGCATCAGCAGCATCCCGGCGCCGCCCCAGCGGATCCACGCTTCGGGCAGCGGGCCGTCGTATCGCTCCCAAGGGCGCGCCCGCATCAGCCAGAGCAGGAACAGGCCGGTCCCCGCCGTCTGGATCAGGAAGAACGCGTACTCCTCGACCGGAACGAAGCCGATCGTGGCCAGCACCCGGCCCGGCGGGTAGCCCCATACCTCGCGGGCCACCAGGTAGTTGTCCCACGGCGTGGTGTAGACGAACGCGATCGCCATGTGGGCGGCCAGCGCCCCCAGGGCGAAGCGGTCGCCGATGGCGCGGTCGCCCGCCAGCGGGCGACCCGCCCGGGCGGCCCGCCACGCGGCGACGCCCAGCAGCGCGAGCCACGGCAGCGTGAACACGAGGTGGAACTGCAGGTACGTCACCGCCGCGGTCCCCCCTGCCACCAGCGGCGCTCGTGATCACCGAGCACGGTGCGCGCGGCGTTCCGGCCCGAGGCGCCCATGATGCCGCCGCCGGGGTGGGTGCTGGCGCCGGTCAGGTAGAGGCCGCGCAGGTGCGTGCGGTACTCGGCCATGCCGAGGAACGGGCGCAGTGCGAACATCTGATCCACGCTCATCTCGAGGTGCATCACGTTGCCGCGGAACAGGCCCAGCTCCCGCTCCAGCCACTCGGGGTGCTGGAACAGCGAGCCGACGACCGACGCCTTCGTGCCGGGGGCGTACGCCTCGAACGTGTCCAGGATCTTCTCTGCGACCTCGTCCTCGACATCGGACCAGGTCCGTCCCCGCGAAAGCTCGTAGGGGAAGTACTGCGCCCACAGCCACAGGACCTCGCCGCCGGGGGGCGCCAGGCTGTCGTCCACCGCGCTGAAGCTCATCGCCACGATCGGCGGGTCGCTGGCCGGCTCGCCCGCCAGGTACTCGCCGTACGCCGCTTCGACCTGGCGGCGATCGCGCGCGACGAGCTGCAGCGCCACGCGCGCCGCGTCGCCGGGGTGCGCGGCGTAGCGGATCGGTTTGTCGAGCGCCAGTCGAAGGATCGCTCCGAACCCGTTTCCGACCCGCATCGTCGTGCTGCCGGGAGGTCGGTGCTCCTCGGGCAGCAGGCGTCCGAACGTCTCGAGCGCGTGCGCGCCCGCGACGACGGTGGTCGCCGTGTAGCGCTGGCCGCCGACCTCGACGCCGATCGCGCGGCCGTTCTCGACGACGATGCGGTCGACCGGCGCGGAGGCGTGCACCTCGCCGCCGTGGTCCTCGATATGGCGGGCCAGCGCCTGGGTGAGCATGCCGGAGCCACCGCGGGGCCGGGCCACGCCGCCCTCGTGGTACAGCGGGTGCCAGAGCAGGAACGGGCTGGTCATCGGCTCGCCGGGCGGCGGTCCGGACTGCGCCGCCATCCACACCAGCGGGGCCTTGACCTTCTCCTCGGCGAAGTAGCGGTCGACGACCTCGCCGTACGGCGCCAGGATGCTCCGCAACGCACGCTTCCAGTCGCCCTGGATGGCGTCGCCGAACATCATCTTGCGGCCCAGCTCGAACGGGCTGGGCGTGCTCAGGAACAGGTCCTTCACGACGCGGGCGAACGGTCGCCACTCGTCCATGAAGCGCAGGTACGCCTGACCCTCGCCGGGGAAGCGCTCGTCGAGATGCTCGGCGGTCTTCCGCTCGCTGCGGTGGATGAACAGGTGGTCGCCGTCGGGGAACGGGGCGAAGAACAGCGGGTCGAGCTCGATGTACTCCAGGCCGTAGCGGCCCAGGCCCAGCTCCTCCACGATCGGCGTGAGCCGGATCAGGATGTGGGCGCTGCCGCCGAGGTCGAAGCGGTAGCCGGGTACCTGCTCGACGGTCGACACCGCGCCGCCGACGACGTCGCGTCGCTCGAACACGGCGACCCGCTTGCCTGCCTGCGCGAGGTACGCGCTGGTGATGAGGGCGTTGTGGCCCGAGCCGATGGTGATGACGTCGTAGTCCGGCACGATCGGTATCCTACCGCCGGCGCGCGGGCGGGCTCAGGAGGCCCCGCTCCAGACCGTGAGCGCGGCGCGCGGGATCAGCGCGATCCGCTCGTGCGGCCTCAGATAGGCCCGCTTGTGCAGGTTGTCGTGACGGTTCTGCCGCAGCTTGCGGAGGATCGCCTCGTAGTTGAGCGACGCGACGCCGACCGCCATCCTCGCCGCACCGTGGAGCTTCGGGATGCCGGTCCAGCCTCGGCGGTAGCGCGCGTCGGCCAGCTCGGCGAGGCGCTCCAGGAGCGCGACGTACGCGGGCGTCACGGCGCCGTCGCGCAGGTCGTCCAGCGACACCCCGTGCGCCTCCATGAGCTCGGTCGGCAGGTAGCAGCGGTCGCGGCGAAGGTCCTCGCCGACGTCGCGGAGGATGTTCGTGAGCTGCATCGCCTCGCCCAGCGCGACCGCGGCGTCCAGCGTGTCGTCGCCGCCGTCGTAGCCGGCGATCGGCGCGATCATGAGTCCGACGACGCCCGCGACCCGCCGGCAGTACAGCATCAGCTCGTCCGTGGTCGCGACGCGCTCGAGCGTCAGGTCCGACGCGAACCCGAGGCGAAGCTCGTGGAACGCATAGAGGGGTACGTCGTAGCGGTCGAGGACCCAGCGCAGCGCCACCTCGGTCGCGGAGCGGGGGTCCGGGTGTCCGTCGTACGTGCGCTGGACGCCCGCCCACCAGGCCTCCAGACGACGTCGGGCGTCGGCCGGATCCTCGGCCTCGTCGACCGCGTCGTCGCCCGTGCGGCACACCGCGTAGATGGCGCTGACCGCCAGCCGCTTCTCGGTGCCGAACAGGCGCGAGCCCAAGTAGAACGTGCTGGAGTGCCGGCGAGTGAGATCCGCGCAAGCGTGCAGCGCCCAGCGAGGATCCGCCTCCGGGCCCCACGCCGGCGTCGGCGGGCGGGCGCCCGCGACGGCGTCTCGATGCTGGCGTCCTCGCTCCACGCCGTCAACCTAGCATGCGGTAGGTTCGGCCGAACGTAAGGATCAGCCCGAATCGCTCGGCGCTTCGGAGCGGCCGAACCGCTCCTCGACGTACGCCTCCACCATGGCGTTGAACGCGGTCGCGATCGTCGCCCCGTCGCCCTGCAAGGTGCCGACGAGCTCGCCGTCGCGGTAGACGGGCGCACGCGGCGTCTCGCCCGTGCCGGGCAGGCTGATGCCGATGTCGGCGTGCTTCGACTCGCCCGGACCGTTCACGACGCAGCCCATCACGGCGACGTTCATGTGCTCGACGCCGGGATACCGCTCGCTCCACGCCGGCATCTGCGCCTTGAGGTAGGCGTCGATGTCGCGCGCCATCTCCTGGAAGAGCGTGCTGGTGGTGCGACCGCAGCCCGGGCACGCCGTCACCGACGGCGCGAAGCGGCGCACGCCCAGCGCGGCGAGCACCTCCTGGGCGATCTCGACCTCGCGCTCGCGCGGGGCGCCCGGATCGGGCGTCAGCGACACGCGGATCGTGTCCCCGATGCCCTCGGCGAGCAACGGCGCCAGGCCGGCGGTCGAGGCCACGGCGCCCTTGACGCCCATGCCGGCCTCGGTCAGGCCCAGGTGCAGCGGGTAGTCGCACGCCGCGCCCAGACGCCGGTAGACGTCCCACATGTCGGGGACGCGGCTGACCTTCGCGGACAGCACGATCCGGTCGTGCGGAAGCCCGACCTCCTCCGCCATGCGGGCCGAGCCCAGCGCCGAGGCGACCATGGCGCGCATCATCACCTCGTGCGCGTCGGCCGGCTCGGCGGAGTCGGCGTTCGCGTCCATCATGCGGGTGAGCAGCGCCTGATCGAGGCTGCCCCAGTTCACGCCGATCCGGACCGGCTTGTCGTGCCGGATCGCGATCTCGACGATGCTGCGGAAGTTGTCGTCGTGACGCGCGCCGGCGCCGACGTTCCCGGGGTTGATGCGGTACTTCGCCAGCGCGGCCGCGGCTTCAGGGACGTCGCGGAGCAAGAGGTGGCCGTTGTAGTGGAAGTCGCCGACGATCGGGACGTCCAGGCCGTGCTCGGCCAGGATCGAGACGATCTCGGGCACCGCGCGGGCCGCGGCCTCGTCGTTCACGGTGACCCGGACGATCTCGCTGCCCGCCCGGTGCAGGGCGGCGATCTGTTGGACGGTGCCGTGCACGTCGGAGGTGTCGGTGTTCGTCATCGACTGCACCACGACGGGGTGATCCGAGCCGATGGGGACGGGTCCGACGTGGACGGTCACGGTGGGACGGCGATCGAAGGCGCTCACCCCCGTAGCGTACCCGGCTCCCCTCAGGGTTCCGTGGCCTGGACGCCAGGCTCGGCCAGCATCGCGAGCAGCGGCGCCCGCAGTGCGGCGTTCACGCCGACGCCGTCGCCGCCGTGCAGCGTCCGCTCGCCGCGCCAGTCGCCGAAGAAGCCGCCGGCCTCGGCCAGCACGACCGGGAACGGGCCCGCGTCCCACGGGCTCATCACGGGGTCGATCATCGCCTCGATCCGGCCCGACGCGACCAGCGCGTAGCCGTACGCGTCTCCCCAGCCCGCCCGCAGCCAGAACGCGTCCTGGACGCGCGCCCACGGCTCCGAGCGGCCCTCCTCGGCGAACCGGCCCGCGTCGGTGGTGGCGACCACCGCGCGCCCCGGATCGGCGACGTCGGAGACCCGGCAGCGGCGGCCGTTCAGGCGGCAGCCCATCCCCTGGCCGGCGGCGATCGTCTCGCCCAGCGCCGGGAACGAGGCGACGCCGGCCACGATCTCGCCGTCGCGCTCCAGGCCGATCAGCACGCCGTAGAGCGGGACGCCCCGCACGAACGCCTTCGTCCCGTCGATCGGGTCGATCCACCAGCGGAACGGGGCGGTCCCGCCGCTCTCGCCGAACTCCTCGCCCACCACGGCGTGGTCCGGGTGACGGCGGGCGATCTCGTGCCGGATCAGCGTCTCCGCCTCGCGATCGGCGACGGTCACGGGCGTGGCGTCCGGTTTCCACTCCGGCCGGGTGCCCGTACGGAAGTGGCCCAGCGTCAGCCGTCCCGCCCGGTCGGCGAGGTCGATGGCGAGGTCGAGCAGCGATGCGAGTTCGGACATGCGGATCTCCCTGGCGCGTCGTCCGCCGAGGTGGCGCGGCCCTCTCCGGACCGGCGCGCTGCGGCGTCGCGCGCCGCAGGCTAGCACCCGCACGGTAGGCTCGCCGGACCATGCTGTTCACGCGCGAACGCCTCGAAGCCCGCGAACGCGAGACCCTCGCCCCCTACGCCGCGCTGGCGCACGCCTCGCGCGGTCGGATCCACGACGAGGACGAGAGCCGCTACCGCACCGCGTTCCAGAAGGACCGCGACCGCGTGGTGCACACCACGGCGTTCCGGCGGCTCGAGTACAAGACGCAGGTGTTCGTGAACTACCAGGGCGACCACTACCGGACCCGCCTGACCCACACGCTCGAGGTCGCGCAGGTCGCGAAGGCGGTCTGCCGCGCGCTGGGGCTGAACGAGGACCTGGCCGAGACGATCGCGCTGGCGCACGATCTGGGCCACCCGCCGTTCGGGCACGCCGGCGAGCGGACGCTGGACCGGCTGGCGTCCGAGGTGGGCGGGTTCGACCACAACAAGCAGAGTCTGCGGATCGTCACCCGGCTCGAGCGGCGCTACCCCCGGTTCGAGGGGCTGAACCTGAGCTGGGAGACGCTCGAGGGGATCATGAAGCACGAGACCGAGTACGACGTGCCGGACGCCGAGTGGGAGCCGGACAAGCGCCCCAGCCTGGAGGCGCAGGTGGTGAACCTTGCGGACGAGATGGCGTACAACGCGCACGACCTCGACGACGGCCTTCGGGCCGGCATCCTGGATCCCGCCGGCATCGCGGACGTGCCGGTCGTGGGCCGGCTCCTGCACGAGCTGGGCGTGTCGCGCCGGGGCTTCGCGCCGCACGATCGCTACCTGCTCATCCGCGAGCTGCTGGGCCGGAGCATCGAGGACGTCGTCGCCGCGACGAACGCCCGCCTGCGGGAGGAGGGCGTGCGGTCGCTGCACGACGTGCGCGCGGCGCCCGCCGCGCTGGCGGGCCTCAGCGAGGCTGGCGCCGCCGAGGCGGCGGAGCTGAAGCGCTACCTGTACGCGAACCTGTACCGCCACCACCGGCAGATCCGCATGACCCGGAAGGCGGATCGGATCCTGAGCGACATCCATCAGGCGTACCAGGCGACGCCCACGATGCTGCCGCCCGACTGGCAGGCCGCCGCCGAGGAGCGCGGGCTGCTGCGGGCGGTGACGGACTACCTGGCGGGCTTCACCGACCGGTTCGCGGGCGACGAGTACCGCCGCCTGTTCGACCCGGGCAGCCTGACCTGACGACCCCGCTTCGCGACGTCGCGAAGCCGGGCGCCGTGGAACGGGCCGTGCACGGACTCAGAACGGGGCGTCGTCGGCGCGCGCGACGGCGAACAGCGCGCCGTCGTCCGGGTCGCGGAACCAGACCACCGAAGCGTCGACGCCCAGCACGCGAACCAGGATCCACGGCGTGGTCACGACGGTGGTGGCGAGGGCGTCCGGCGCGGGCTCGACGAGCCGGACGTCGACGAACAGCTCCCCGTCCTCCGCGCGCACGTCCACGATCTCGATTCCGTAGCCGCCGCTCGGTCGCTCCGCGAGGCGGACGCCGACCACGGTCTCCCGCTCGAAGCGGGCCTCCGGGACGGGATCGGGCCTGAACGACGATGCCTGCACCGTGTTCCAGAACGACCTGAGCTCGTCCTGATCCTCGACCAGGACGAACCGGTCGCGGCCGGGATCGGTTCCCTGGTCGCCCCGCGCGATCACCTCGTACAGGGTCGGTCGCGCCGGCGCCCGGTACGCGTCCGGGTCGGTCGTGACCGAGCGCTGGACCCAGAACGCGCTGTAGCGGTACTCGTCCAGGCCACCCGGAGGACGCGGAGCGAGCCGGGCCTGCGCCGCGTCATCGGCGTCGGGTCCGCTCGCGGCCGTCTCGCCGCCGCCGGCGTCGAGCCCGCCGTCCGCGACGTCGCCTCCCGACGCCTCGCCGTCCAGCAGGGCGACGACCAGCGGTCGCGCGTCGGCCGCGAGTCCGCCGGCCACGGCGTCCGCCTCGGCCGGCGTGAGCGCAGCGGTGCCCCGCAGCGGCGTCGCGACCGGCCGTGGCACCGCGGTGACCGTCACCCCGGCGTCCAGGTCGCGCGGAAGCTCGAACCAGCGTTGCCCGTCGAAGTAGAACGAGCGCGGGACCGGGCGCGTCGTCACGACGCGCAGATCGGTGGTGAGCGGGATCCGGGCCACAAGGAGGGGCGGCTCGAGCTCGACCTCGAGCGAGCTTCGCAGCAGCGGCTCGCCGTCCACCAGGCGCGCGGCCGGGACGCCGAAGGCGGCTGCCTCGGCCGCCTCCCCGGCGGTCCGGCCCAGCTGCAGGTCGCGGTCCTCCAAGGGGAGCGTGTCCGCGCTGCCGTACACGTAGCGAAGCCGGGTCGCGCCGTCCTGATCGACCAGGACGACATCGTGAAGCTCCCGGCTGCCCACCGGCGCGCACGCGGCCAGCACGAAGGCCAGGAGGACGGTCGGGACCAGGGTGGGAAGCAGATGGGTGCGCATCGCGCACCACGGTAGCACCGCCGGGTGAGCCGCCGTGAGGAAGCCTTGCTAGACTCTGGCCCGTGTCCATCCGACCCAGGGTCCTGATCCTGTCCGCGTCGATCGGCGGCGGCCACGTGGCGGCCGGAGAGGCCTTGGAGGCCGCGTTCGGCGTCAGCGGCGACCCGTGTCTGCACGTCGACCTGCTCGACTACACCTCGGCACCGTTCCGACGGCTGTACCGCCGCAGCTACTTCGAGCTCGTGCGGAGCGCGCCCGATTTCGTCGACTGGCTGGGAAAGCGGCTCGATCGCAGCCCGGGCGAGGTGCCCAGCCGCGCGCGCCGCGTCCGGGCCCGGCTGTCCCGCCTGGTGTCGTACCAGCTGCCCGGGGTGCTGAACGCCTACCGGCCCGATCTGATCGTTCACACCCACTTCCTTCCGCCCGAGATCCTCTCCTCCGCGCGTCGCCCCTCGCTCCCGCGCCAAGCGGTCATCGTCACGGACTACGGCGCGCACGCGCTCTGGATCCAGCAGGGCATCGAGCGCTACTTCGTCGCGGCCGAGGAGGTCGCGGTGCACCTCCGTGCCAGCGGCGTGGACGCGAGCCGGGTCGAGGTGACCGGCATTCCGATCGATCGCCGGTTCACGCGCCCGCCGAATCGAGCCGCCCTCCGCGACGCCCTGGGCGTGGCGCCGGACCGCGACCTGCTGCTGCTGATGGCGGGCGGCATGGACCGGCGCACGTTGGGGACGCTGCTCGATGAGCTTTCGAGCGTGCGCTGGCCGCTGACGGCGATCGTGGTGTGCGGACGCAGTCCGGAGCTGCTGGACGTCGCGACCCGGGCGTCGGAGTCGCGCGAGGGACTGGTCCGCATCCGACCGATGGGCTTCACGACCGAGGTGCCGGGACTGATGACGGCGGCGGACCTGATCGCCGGCAAGCCTGGCGGCCTGACGGTCAGCGAGGCGCTCGCGGCGGGACTGCCGTTCGCGGTCATCCAGCCGTACCCGCTCCAGGAGGAGGCGAACGCGACGTACCTGCTGGAGCACGGCGCGGGCGTGCGGATCGAGCCGCTGACGACCTTCGGCCACAAGGTGGTGCGGGTCCTGAGCGATCGGGAGCGTCGCGGGGCGATGCGCGCGGCCGCGCTCCGGATGGGTCGCCCCGACGCGGCCGCGACGGTGGCCGCATCGTGCCGCGCGCTGCTCGGAGCGAGCGCGTGACCGCCGGGCGTCCGGCGGCGGTTCGCGGGATCGCCGCGCGCCTGGTCGCGGCCGTGCTGCTGGCGCTGAGCTGCGCCGCGGCGGCGCAGCCGGGTTCGCAGAGCCAGCGCCGCGGCTTCGACGTCGTCGTTCTGGGCTCCGAGCCCGAGGCGATCGCCGCCGCGGTCGCCGCCGCGGAGAGCGGCGCGCGCACGGCGCTGCTGAGCCCGGACGCGCGGCTGGGCGGCCTCTTCGTGCTGGGCGCGCTGAACGTGCTGGACGTCAGGACCTCCCCCGTTCCGTACCAGCGAGGGCTGTTCGAACGCTGGTGGGAGCGCGTGGGGGCGCGCGGCGCGTTCGATCCCGGCGAGGCCGAGCGCGCGTTCGGGGCGCTGCTGGCCGAGGCCGGCGTGAGCGTGGTCCTGAACGCCCGCGACCTGCGCATCGTCGCGTCCGAGGGGAGGGTGACGGGGGTCGCGTGGAACGGCGGCTCGCTGGCGGCACGCCAGGTCGTGGACGGCGACGCCGACCTACGGCACGCCGTCGAGGCGGGCGCGCGCGCCTCGTTCGGCTGGGAGGCGCTGGGCACCGACGTCCGCATGGCGGACACGCTGGTGTTCCGCATCGACGGCGTCGACTGGTCGGCGCTCCGGGCGGCGGCCGCCGCCCGCGGCTCGGGCTGGGCGCGTGTCGACGACGCGGTGGCGTGGGGACCGTTCGGCGGCGTTCCGGCGTCCTACCCGTCGCGCGATCCGACGGTCCGCCTCCGTGGCCTGAATCTGGGACGCGACGGCAGGGGTGGCGTCTGGGTGAACGCGCTGCTCGTGCACGGCGTCGACCCGTTCGACGCGGCGTCGCGGGCGGCCGCCCGCGCCCGCGCTGCCGACGAAGCGGAGCGCATGGTGGCGTGGCTGGCCGAGCGGCTGCCGGGCTTCGAGGGGGCGCGGCTGGGCGCGGTCGCAGAGCGCCTGTACGTGCGGGAGACGCGGCACCTGCACGCGCAGTGCGTGCTGGACGCGGACCATCTTCTCGACAACGTGACCGGTCCGTTGGACGTGGCGGTCGGCGGCTACCCGCTGGACGTGCAGAGCCTGACGCCCGACGACGACGGGTTCGTGTTCGGCACGCCCGAGCTGTACGGCGTGCCGCTCTGCGTCGCGGTTCCGCGGGACGGCCCCACCGGGCTCTGGACGGTGGGGCGAAGCATCGGCTACGACCCGCTGGCGCACGCCAGCGCCCGCGTCGTGCCGCTGGGCATGGCGGTGGCGGAGGGCGTGGGGTTGGCCGCGGCGCGCGTTGCCCGCGAGGGCGGCGATCCGGTGCTCGTCTCGCTGGACGTGGACTTCGTGGCCGACGTTCGCGACGAGCTGCGGGTGCGGGGCGCCTACCTCCCGGCGCCGCGGGAACGGTCTCCCGTCGGTCCGGTCGCGCATCCCCACCACGACGCGTACCGGCTCATGCTGAGCCGGGGCCTCACCGTGGGCGGGTACGAGAACGAGCCGAAGCTGGACCTGCAGGTGAGCGCGCTGAGTCACCTGTACCTGACGTCGAACGTGATTCGCCGTTTCGCGCTGCGCCCCGGACTCGCCTACGACCTGGTCGCGGCGTACGGGGGCGTGAGCGGCCCCGCCCTGGCCGAGCGCGTGGCGCCGGTCCAGCGGGCGGCGGCGTGCCGGCTGGAGCTTCCCTGCCCGGACGGCGACGATCCCGAGGCCCTGGCTCGCGCGGGGCTGTGGCCGCCCGGGGTCGCGCTGGCGGGCGCGCTGACGCGGGGCGAGGTGTACGCGCTCGCGGCGACGCTGGTGCGCTGAGGCCGCGGGTGAGCGCTCGGATCAGCCCTTGGAGCAGCCCTCGGATCAGCCCTCGGATCAGCCCGCGGTGAGCACGTCGAGCAGGTCCTTCTCGGCGTCGTCGCCGGGATGCCCGGCGGGGTAGCTGCCGTCGAAGCAGGCGGTGCAGGTGCGCGCCAGCCCGATCGCCCGCTGCAGGCCCTCGTCGCTGATGAACGCCAGGCTGTCCGCCCCGATCCGGTCGCGGATCTGGTCGACCGTCAGGGTGGCGGCGGCCAGCTCCTTGCGGGCGGCGGTGTCGATCCCGTAGTAGCACGGGTACTGGATGGGTGGGCTCGAGACGCGGAAGTGCACCTCGAGCGCGCCGGCCTCACGGAGCAGACCGACGATCCGGCCCGAGGTGGTGCCGCGGACGATCGAGTCGTCCACCAGCACGACGCGCTTGCCCACGACCGCGCCGGTCGCGGCGAGCTTGAGGCGCACCTTCTGCTCGCGCAGGCGCTGGTTCGGGTTGATGAACGTCCGTCCGGCGTACGGGCTCTTGTACAGCCCCAGGTCGTACGGGATCCCGCTGGCGCGCGCGTAGCCCAGCGCGGCGGCCAGGCCGGACTCCGGAACGCCGACCACGACGTCGGCCTCCACGGGCGCCTCGGTCCACAGGCGCTCCCCCATCCGGACGCGGGCGTCGTGCACCGGCGCGCCGTCCAGCACGCCGTCGCCCCGCGCGAAGTAGATCCACTCGAACGCGCACGGCGTCGGAGTGGGCGTCAGCACCTGCATCGACCGGAAGCCGTCGCCGTCGGCGACGACCAGCTCGCCCGGGCGCACGTCCCGGACGAAGCGCGCCCCCACGACGCTCAGGGCGGCCGGCTCGCTGGCGAACACCACCGTGCCGTCGTCGCTCTCGCCGATCACCAGCGGCCGCACGCCGTGGCCGTCGCGCAGGCCGACGATCCGCTCCTTGTCCATCAGCACGACGGCGAAGCCGCCCTCGAGCTCGCCCATCACGCGGGCCGTCGCGTTCGCGAGGTCCAGGTGGGCGTAGCGGGCGACGAGGTTGATCATCACCTCGCTGTCGTTCGTGGTCTGGAACACCGCCCCCTCGCCCAGCATCCGGTCGCGCATGGCGCGGGCGTTCGTGAAGTTCCCGTTGTGCGCCAGCGCGATCAGGCCCTTGTTGCTGCGCACGGTCAGCGGCTGGGCGTTGAAGCGCAGGCTGGATCCGGTGGTCGAGTAGCGCGTGTGCCCCACGCCGACGCGGGCCCCCTCGAAGCGGAGCCTGTCGAGGCGGGGCTCGTCGAACACCTCCGCGACGAGGCCCATGTCCTTCTCGATCCGGAACTCGTCGGCGCCGGCGACGGAGATGCCGCACGACTCCTGCCCGCGGTGCTGCAACGCGAACAGGCCGATCTGGCACAGCCCGGCGACGTCCGCCTGGACCGCGTCGGGAACGCGGACGGCGACGACGCCGCACTCCTCGACCGGCTGGTCGTTCACGAACCCGCTCACGCCAGCGCCTCCGCGAGCGGCGCCTGGTGGCGCGCGTGGAGCTCGTCCACGCTCCGCCGCAGGCGACCGTCGGGCCACCGCAGCACCAGGTCGCCGCCGCCGCTCCGTCCGAGCACCGACCACGGAACGCCGGAAGCGGCCAGGCGTCGCTCGATCTCGGTCGTCCGCGCGGACGGGCCGGCGATCACGATGCGCGAGGCGCTCTCGCCGAACAGCAGCGCGTCGGGGCGGACCCCGGCCGCGGCGCCCGCCCCCACGTCCGCCGCCAGCCCGATCCCCTCGGCGAACGTCATCTCCGCCAGGGCGACCGCCAGCCCCCCTTCGCCGCAGTCGTGCGCGGTGTCGACGAGTCCGTCCGCGACGAGCTGGCGAACGACGGTCTGGACCGCCGCCTCACGCGTCAGGTCGCACGCCGGCGGGCGCCCGACCTCGAGGCCGTGCACGTGCCACAGGTACGCGCTGGCGCCCAGCTCGTCCAGCGTCTCGCCGACGATCCAGAGGCGGTCTCCCGCTCGCTTCAGTCCGGCGGTGGCGTGGCGTCGCACGTCGGCCAGCACGCCGACCATGCCGACGGTGGGCGTCGGCGCGATGGCCCGATCGTGCGCTCCGTCGCGCCACTGGTTGTACAGGCTCACGTTGCCTCCCGTGACGGGCGTGCCGAGCGCCAGGCAGGCATCGCGCAGCCCGTCCACCGCGCGGACCATCTGGTGGTAGACGTGCGGCCGCTCGGGGTTTCCGAAGTTGAGGTTGTCCGTCACGCCCAGCGGCGTGGCGCCTACCGCGGACAGGTTGCGGGCCGCCTCGGCGACGGCCAGGACGGCGCCCTGGTACGGATCGAGGCGTACCTGACGCGGGTTCGCGTCCACGGTCGCCGCGATCCCCAGCGGCGTCCCCTTGACGCGGATCACCGCGGCGTCCGCCGCGCCCGGCGCCACGACGGTGTCGGTGCGGACCTGGTGGTCGTAGCGCTCCCAGATGGGCCGCGTCGAGGCCAGGCCGGGCGCCGCGATCATCGTGTCCAGGATCGCTCCGAGGTCGCTCGGGAGCTCCGGCGTCGGATCCGTCTCGCGGGCCGCCGTGACGGCGGGATCCTCGTGATGATCGCGGACGTACTCGGGAGGCTCGTTGATCAGCGCGACCGGCAGGTCGGCGACGACCCGGCCGGCGTCCAGGACGCGGAAGCGGTCGCCCTCGACCACCTCGCCGATCCAGGCGGCGTCCAGCTCGTAGAGCTCCAGCACGGCGAGCACCTCGTCCATGCGATCCGGGCGCACGGTGAGCACCATGCGCTCCTGGGACTCCGACAGCATCACCTCGAGGGGGGTCATGCCCTCCTCGCGACGCGGCACCCGCTCGACGTGCAGGTCGACGCCCTGGCCCGCCCGGTGCGCCATCTCGGCCACGCTGCTGGTCAGTCCGGCGGCGCCCATGTCCTGGACCCCCTCGACCAGCTCGGCCTCGATCACCGCGAGGGTCGCCTCGAGGAGCTGCTTCTCGAGGAACGGGTCGCCGACCTGCACCGCGGGCCGATCGGCTGCCGAGGCGCCGGACAGGTCGGCCGAGGCGAACACCGCGCCGCCCAGCCCGTCCCGCCCCGTGCGCGAGCCGACGTACAGCAGCCTGTTCCCGGGCGCGCCGACCGTCCCGCTCTGCAGCCGCTCGACCGGGAGGACGCCCAGCGCCATGACGTTCACGAGCGGGTTCTCCAGGTAGCTGTCGTGGAACGCCAGGTCCCCGCCGACCGTGGGCACGCCGATCGCGTTGCCGTACGACGCGATTCCTTCCACGACGCCGTGCAGCAGGTACCGGGTGCGGGGACGGTCCAGTGGGCCGAAGCGCAGCGCGTCCAGCACCGCGACCGGCCGGGCGCCCATCGCGAAGATGTCGCGAAGGATCCCGCCCACGCCGGTGGCGGCGCCCTGGACCGGCTCGACCGCGCTGGGGTGGTTGTGGCTCTCCATCTTGAACGCCAGGCCGAGCCCCTCGCCGATCGCGACGACGCCGGCGTTCTCGCCGGGGCCCTGGAGCACCTGCGGTCCGTCGGTCGGCAGCCGCCGCAACAGGGGACGCGAGTTCTTGTAGCCGCAGTGCTCGCTCCAGAGGGCGCCGGTGATGGCGGCCTCGAGCGGGCTGGGCTGCCGGCCCAGGCCGGTGACCAGCCGGGCGTACTCGTCGCCGCTCAGCCCGAACTCGGCGGCGCGGTCGCTCAGATCGGGTCCGGCGTCCGCGACGCCGTGGCCGGCGGTCCCCAGGAGGTCGCGCGGCCCGGTCACGCCGTCGCCTCGGCGGCCGCGCCGGCCAGCGCGTCCAGCAGCGAGCCCAGCACGACGAGGCCGTCCTCGCCGCCCAGCAGCGGATCGGCGGCACGCTCGGGGTGCGGCATCATGCCCAGCACCGTGCCGCGGGCGTCCACGATCCCCGCCACGTCGCCGTCGCTTCCGTTGGGATTCGCGGCAGGGTCGCGGCGACCGTCGGGGCCGACGTAGCGGAACGCGATCCGGCCCTCCCCCTCGAGCCGCGCCAGCAGCTCGGGACCGGCGACGTAGCGGCCGTCGTGATGCGCGACGGGCAGCCGCAGCACGTCGCCCCGTGCGGCACGTCCGGTGAACGGCGGGGCGGCGAGCTCGACGCGCACGTGCACGTCCTTGCACACGAAGTGGAGGTGCTCGTTCCGCGCCAGCGCGCCGGGGAGCAGCCCCGCCTCGGTCAGTACCTGAAAGCCGTTGCAGACGCCCAGGACCGGCCCGCCGCGGCGTGCGAACGCCGTGACCGCGCGCATCACGGGGCTGCGGGCCGCCAGCGCTCCGCTGCGCAGGTAGTCGCCGTAGCTGAACCCGCCGGGCAGCACGACGGCGTCGATCCCCGCCAGGTCGGAGCCCGTGTGCGGCACCTCCACGACTTCGGCTCCCAGGACGCGCCCCAGCGCCCAGACGGTGTCCTGGTCGCAGTTGGAGCCGGGGAAGCGGACGACGGCGATGGCCATGCGCGCTATGCTACCAGCGCGCCCTGCGCGCGCGGACGCCCGCGAGACGGTGTCGCGCAGCCCGATTCTCCGGTTGACCGCCCGGTCGCCCGTTGCTAGCATTGAACGTTGACTCCGTGCCGGGATGGCGGAACGGTAGACGCAGTAGACTCAAAATCTACCGGGGAGACCCGTGCGGGTTCGAATCCCGCTCCCGGCACCAGCGATCGTTTCCCCCGGACCCGTGTCCGCGTTGGAGGTCCCCTTGTTCTGGATCGTTCTCGTTCTCTTCGTCCTCGCATCCGTGTTCCTCACCACGGCCGTCCTCGTTCAGGAGCCCAAGCAGGCCGGTCTGGGCGACGGCTTGACGGGCGGTGGCGGTGGAGGTCAGGACTTCGGCACCGGCGGTGGCACCGCCGGCGGTCTTCAGCGCGTGACGATCTACCTGGGCGTCGCCTGGGGCACGCTGGCGCTGCTCCTCCAGGTCATCCCCCGCTAGCGTTCCCGAGCGATCGGCACACCGCACGTACGCGAGCGGCCCGGACCCCACGGTCGGGGCCGCTCGCGCGTCGACGCGTCCGTTCGAGCGCATCGTTCCGCCGCCGTGGATTCCCGCAGAAGCAGGTGCATGAATCGCCACGGGGACGGGAGAAGCGTCTTGCAGGCATGGCGGACTCCTCACGTCCCCTCCCGTCCGTCCGGGGTAGCCTTGAACGCGTGTTTCGGCACCCGTACGCCGGCCGGGGCGGCTCCCGACATCGGGTCGGACCCCCGGACCCGCGACGGCACCGATCTTGGAGGTAGCATGAAGAGAGTCCTTCTATCCCTCGCAGCCCTGGCCGCGGTCTCCATGGCCGCGGCGCAGCCGTTCGTGTGGCCCAACGCCTGGACCGCCGCCGAGCCCGGCGAGGCGGCGTACGGCGGTACCTTCCGCGACAGCGCCATCTCCGATCCGCGTACGTTCAACCCGATCGTCAGCGCCGAGCAGAACCAGGTCGTGGACCTCGCCGACGCGACCACGCTGATCCAGCAAGGCCCCGACTCGGACGCGTTCATTCCGTACATGGCCGAGAGCTTCGAGATCAGCGACGACGGCCTGGTCGTGACGATCGACGTCCGCGAGGGCATGAAGTGGTCCGACGGCGAGGACATCACCGCCCAGGACTTCTACCTCACCTACCTGGCCGAGACCGACCCCGACGTCGGCTCCAACGGCTTCGACAGCTGGTTCATCGGCGACGCCCAGATCGAGGCGGAGCTCGTCGACGACATGACGCTGCGGTTCGTGTTCCCGACGCAGGACCGCACCGCGCTTCCGGTGCTCGCCATCGTGCCCACGCCCGACCACATCCTTGGCGAGATCTACCGTGAAGGTGGCGCCGAGGCGCTGCAGGGCGCCTGGGGCACCGACGCGGAGATCTCCGAGACCGTCTGGGCCACGGCGTTCGTGCCGACCGAGTACGTCCCCGGCCAGCGCGTCGTGTTCGAGCGCAACGAGTACTTCGGCGAGTGGAACGTCGACGAGCAGGGCAACGCGCTCCCCTACCTGGACCGCTACGTCGTCCAGACCGTCGAGTCGACCGACGCCGCGCTGAACCTGTACCTCGCGGGCGAGATCGACGCCTACTCGCCGGCCAACCTCGACGAGGTCGGCGTCGTGAACCAGGCGATCAACAACGGCGACATCGACGCTACGCTGCTTCCCAACGTCGCGCCCGTCGCCTCCAGCCAGTTCATCGTCTTCAACTGGAACAAGGCCGGCGATCCGTTCAAGCAGGACCTGTTCCGCAACACCGCCTTCCGTCAGGCGATGAGCCACCTCGTCGACCGTGAGGCGCTCGTCGACCTGGTGTACGGCGGTTCCGCCTCGCCGATGTGGTCGAACGTCTACCAGGTGTACGACTTCTGGGTGAACCCCGACGTCCCCAAGTTCCCGTTCGACCCCGAGCGCGCGACCGAGCTGCTGGCCGAGATCGGCTTCACGCAGACGAACTCCGCGGGCGTGCTGGTCGACGCCGACGGCAACGAGCTGTCGTTCACGCTGGCCACGAACGCCGGCAACAGCCAGCGCGAGCAGATCACCCAGGTGTTCGCCGACGCCGCCCGTGAGGTGGGCGTGAACATCGACGTCCAGGCGATCGACTTCAACCTGCTCGTCGACCAGCTCCTCTCGACCGGCGAAGACCGTCCGTTCGACGCGATCCTGATCGGTCTGCAGGGCGGCAACCGGGTGTGGCCGTTCGGCGTCAACGTGATTCCGTGCGGAACGAACCTGCACATGTGGAACACCTCCGGCGAGTGCCTGACCGCTCAGGAGACGTTGGCCGAGGAGCTGTACTTCCAGGGTCGGCAGGAGCTCGACACCGATGCCGCCCGGGAGGTCGGCTTCCGACTCCAGACGACGCTCGCGACGCTCCAGTCGCAGATCTTCACCGTCAGCCCGCTGTCGCACTACAGCTGGCTGAACGAAGTGGCCGGCGAGCATCCCGCGGGCCTGATCAACGACGCGCTGGGCTCTCGCGAGCTGCCGCTGACCTTCAAGGCGCAGTGACGCATCGGGCCGGGACGCTCCGTGCGTCCCGGCCCTCCCCTATCTTTTTCGCACGTGCCGCGCCCCGCGTCGGGCGCGGATTCTCGCAGGAGGCCCGTCTTTCGTGTTCGCGTACATCGTCCGGCGCCTGTTCAACCTGATCCCGACGTTCGTCGGGGCGACGCTGCTCGCCTTCCTGATCGCGCAGCTGGTGCCCGGCGACTTCCTGGCGCAGCGCGCACTGGAGCCCAACGTGCGTCCCGAGACGATCGAGCGGCTGCGGACCCAGTTCGGCCTGGATCTCCCCTGGCCGGTCCAGTACGTCCGTTGGATGGGCAGCCTGCTCCAGGGCGACCTGGGCCTGTCGTTCAGCAGCAACCAGCCGGTGACGAACCTCATCCTGGACCCGATCCGCAACTCGATGATCCTGGTCCTGATGTCGCTCGTCATGCTGTACACGATGGCGATCCCGCTGGGCGTCTTCTCGGCGGTGCGTCAGTACTCCGCGGCGGACCAGGTCGTCTCCGCCGTCAGCTACTTCGGACTCGCGATTCCGAACTTCTTCTTCGCGCAGGTGCTGATCCTGGGGCTGTTCGTGCTCCGCAGCTGGACACGCGAGGCGTTCGGGTTCAATCAGCTGCTGTTGCCGGTGGCGCAGATGACCAGCAGCGGCTACCTCGACTGGCCGTGGTACCGGCAAGCGTGGGACATCTTCCTGCACGCGCTCATGCCGGCGTTCGTGGTCGCCACCGCAGGCATCGCCGGCTTCACGCGCGTGCTGCGCGCGCAGATGATCGAGTACCTCTCGAGCGACTTCATCCGGACCGCGCGGGCGAAGGGTCTGGGCCAGCGGAGCGTGACGTACAAGCACGCGCTGCGGCCGGCGATCATCCCGTTCGTCGCGGGCATCGGCGGCATCCTCCCCGTCCTGATCGGAGGCGCCGGCCTGGTCGAGATCGTCGTCTCCTGGCCCGGCATCACGCCGACGCTGCTCGAGGCGATCAGCCGCCAGGACATCTACGTGGTGCTGGGACTCGT
>Ga0209936_1000662_pt1 | contig 20336 bp, 19 predicted proteins | sample SalPonR1_A_D1_MG_FD_185694 | JGI IMG/M metagenome (GOLD analysis project Ga0209936, IMG submission 185694) | Salt pond soil microbial communities from South San Francisco under conditions of wetland restoration - Salt Pond MetaG R1_A_D1_MG... ... | reverse complement strand
TTTTTCATAATACCACCTTAACAAATAAAAAACCGGGCGAAGCCCGGTTTTTATATAATAACTAATTTATTTTACAGCTTCGTTGAAAAGTTCAACCATTGTATCTACGTGTATTGAAACACCGGCTATAGCGTCAGTATAACCATCTTCTAGAGGAATGTCAAGGTCTTGGTTTTCAACTATGTATTCTTCAACCAATTCAGCTTGTTCGTACCATTCAAGTTCTGCATCACTTTTTTCTACCATACCATATTCTTCTTTAAGAAGATCTTTATCTTCGATTTCGCCCTCTTCATTTTCTTCAGTAGCAACAGCATTCACATTAGCACTTACAATAGTGCCGTTCACAACTGTTAACTGAATCATTGATTGCCAGTCATCGTCTTCTGTAACTTCAGCAGCAGCCATTGGATATCCGTCGGTGTAATCACCTTCAGGAACTGGACCGTTAGCTACAGCCTTTTCAGCAAGTTCAAAGAATTCAACAACGTGAACACTAACACCAGCTATAGCATCAGTATGACCTTCTTCATCAGTATAGAAATCTTCAGAAACTTCTACAGATTGATTTTCTAAGAAATAATCTATAGTGGCATCAGCTTGCTCAAACCAAGGGGCAGAAGCATCACCATATTCAACCATGCCGTAATCTCCGTTTACAGACTGATCATACTTATTAGTTTGAGGAACTCTGTTAGTACCTTTCCACTGTGCATCTACGAATTTACCATCTTCAACAGTTAAAATCACATGATATTTCCAGCCTGTTCCGCCGAATTCATCTTGCTCTGCATAGTATATTCCATCTTCTAATTCACCTGAAGATGAAGATCCACCAACAGCTTCATTAAAAAGTTCAACCATTGTATCTACGTGAATTGAAACACCAGCTATAGCGTCAGTATAACCATCTTCTAAAGGTATATCAAGGTCTTGGTTTTCAACTATGTATTCTTCAACCAATTCAGCTTGTTCGTACCATTCAAGTTCTGCATCACTTTTTTCTACCATACCATATTCTTCTTTAAGAAGATCTTTATCTTCGATTTCGCCCTCTTCATTTTCTTCAGTAGCAACAGCATTCACATTAGCACTTACAATAGTGCCGTTCACAACTGTTAACTGAATCATTGATTGCCAGTCATCGTCTTCTGTAACTTCAGCAGCAGCCATTGGATATCCGTCGGTGTAATCACCTTCAGGAACTGGACCGTTAGCTACAGCCTTTTCAGCAAGTTCAAAGAATTCAACAACGTGAATAGTAACTCCTGCTATAGCATCAGTATGTCCGTCTTCAGAAGTATAAAAATCTTCAGAAACTTCTACAGATTGATTTTCTAAGAAATAATCTATAGTGGCATCAGCTTGCTCAAACCAAGGGGCAGAAGCATCACCATATTCAACCATGCCGTAATCTCCGTTTACAGATTGATCATACTTATTAGTTTGAGGAACTCTGTTAGTACCTTTCCACTGTGCATCTACGAATTTACCATCTTCAACAGTTAAAATCACATGATATTTCCAGCCTGTTCCGCCGAATTCATCCTGCTCTGCGTAGTATATTCCATCTTCATAATCAACTTTTTCAGCTGGTTCTTCTTGCTCTTCAGCTGGTTCTTCTTGCTCTTCAGCTGGTTCTTCCGGCTCTTCAGCTGGAGAACATGCTACAACACCAGATAAAACTAGTGCCATTACTAAAATAAAAACTAGTATATTTTTCATAAAATAACCTCCATTTATAATATTTGTTATTATAATAAACTATATTTAACTAAAATTCAAGCTTTATTAAAAAATTGTTAATTAAATAACAGTAACATTTAGATATTTAACAAATTTAAAATTTTAGAGTTTAATTTGACTATAGTATAAAACTACCTTATTATATGAGTTAAGAAATGATTTTATATTAAAGCTCAATCTTATAAAAAAATACTTATTTTAAAAATAATAGAATTATAGATTATTTAAATTAAACTCATTAAATAACCTTAATAACTATATAATTGTGTTAAATATTTATTTATGCTATAATAATTACAAATAATAAAAGTTTTATAAAATCAATAAATCAAAAAAAGAGGTGATTATAGTTGGGTAAAAAAATAGTAATCCTTGGTGGAAGTTATGCAGGTGTTAAAGCAGGAAAAACACTGCACAAACAATTCAAGGATAAGGATGACATAGAAATAACATTAATTGACAAAAATCATTTTCATACGCTCATGACTGAATTACATGAGGTAGCAGCTTTTAGAACTGATGAAGATTCGATTAAAATCGATTTGTTTAAAATTTTCGCAGAAAGAAAGGTAAACGTAGTAGTAGATAAAATTAATAATATTAATTTTAAAGAACAAAAATTATATTCCAATGAGAATGAGTACGACTACGATTATTTAGTATTAGCAACAGGAAATGAATCTAATTTCTTTGGAGTAGAAGGAGCAGAAGAAAATGCCTTCACATTATGGGCATATGAAGATGCTGTTAAAATAAGGAAGCATGTTGAAGAAATGTTTTTAAAAGCTTCATATGAAAAAGACGAAGAAGAAAGAAAAAGAATGCTGACCTTTGCTGTATGTGGTGGTGGATTTACCGGTGTTGAAATGGCTGGTGAATTAGGAGATGCTAAGAAAAGTTTATGCAGAAAATACGGCGTAGATGAAAAAGAAGTTAAAATATACAATATAGAAGCTTTAGACAGAATACTTAATATGCTGGAAAGTGATTCACAAGTTAATAAAGTATCAGATAAATACTATAAAAAACTTGGAGTAGAACTTCTTAAAAATTCTCCTATAGTTAAGGTGGACAATGATTCCATTACCTTAAAAGATGGTACAGAAATACCTACTTACACATTAATATGGACAGCAGGGATTAAAAACTGTGATTTTTGTTCTGCTTTAGGATTAGAAACAGGAAGAGGCGGAAGAATATTAGTAGATGAACATATGAAGACTAATAGCTACGATAACGTATATGCAGCAGGAGATAATACTCACTACGAAGACGAAGACGGAGTTCTTCCTCAAATAGTAGAAGCAGCAGAACAATCAGGACATACAGCAGCCCTTAATATAGCAGCTGAAATTAAAGATACAGAAAAACATAAGCATAAACAAAATTACCATGGATTTATGGTTTCAGTAGGTTCAAGATATGCAGTGGCGGACACAGGATTTAAAACAAGTGGATGGTTTGCAATGCTCATTAAGCATTTTGTAAACTTCTACTACCAGTTCTTAGTATCGGGTGTTAGACAGTTATGGAATTATTGGATGCACGAATTTTTCCATGTCAAAAATAAAAGATCCTTTGTTGGTGGACATTTTTCTAAAAGGTCACCTAATTTCTGGTTACTTCCTTTAAGAATTTGGTTAGGATTTATGTGGTTAGTAGAAGGTGTCAAAAAAATAGATGAAGGATGGTTGGCAGAACAGAAGATGTATGCTTCCACACCGGCGGCTGGAGATGCAACATCAGCAGCTTCAGGAGCAGCGGCGGATGCAACAGCGGCAGCTTCAGGAGCAGCAGCAGATGCAACAGCGGCAGCTTCATCTTGGGAAGCAGCAACTTCAGGAGCTGTAGAAGGAGGCGGAGAGGCTGTAGCAAGCAATTTGCCGGGATTCGCTCAATGGATTACTGAACACACACCTTCAGGATACGGTGGAGCATTATTTGAAGAAGTACCTGGATTTATGCAGTGGATTATCGATAATATTGTAGCTCCAAATGCAGTACCTTTCCAAACGGGAATGGTACTAATGGAAATTGCTATAGGATTGGCCCTAATTGTAGGCTTGTTTACATTTATAAGTTCTATAATAAGTGTAGGACTTACTATAGGGATATCTTTAACAGGTATGTCTGATGCTACTATACTTTGGTTTTTCTTCGGTGGAATAGCACTAATAGCAGGATCAGGAAGTACATTTGGATTAGATTACTACATTTTACCGAGATTGAAAAAATGGTGGAAGAATACTAAGTTTGCACGAAAGTCCTACTTATATTTCGACTAAATTGATTAATAAATGCCTTACTGTCTTAAAGGCAGTAAGGCATTTTCATGAATACGATATGGTGATAATATGACAAAAATTTGGGATAATATTCCGGAAATAAAAAATGAATTAAATGAAGTACAGGAAATAATTATTAAAAATTTAAAAACTAAAAACACAAAATCAATTGAAAAAGTTATAGAGCATCTTCTAAAAGCGAATGGTAAGAGAGTAAGAGCTGGACTTTTAATTTTGTCTGCAAAAATTGGAGAATATGATAAAGATAGGATTCTAAATTTAGCAGCTTCAGTAGAAATGATACATCTTGCTACCTTAGTTCATGATGATATAATAGATGATGCAGATACTAGAAGAGGAATAGAGAGTATACAGCATAAATTTGGAAAAGACTCTGCAGTATATACGGGAGATTTTATCTTTGCAAAGGCATATAGACTATTAGCCGGTGACTATGATTTAGAAGAAAACCGCATAACAGACGGCATGGAAAAAGTTTGTCTTGGAGAAGTATTTCAAAACGAAAACAAGTTTAATACAGATATAACCGTTAGAAAATACTTGAGAATTATCTCTGGAAAAACGGCTGCCATGTTTGGTTTGTCTATGTATGCTGGAGCATTTGAATCTAAATTAGGTCATTATAAATCTAGAGTAATAGGATATTCTGGATATTATGCAGGTATGGCATTTCAAATTATTGATGACTGCATGGATTACACTAATTCCCCTGATAAAATGGGTAAAAATACTAGGGTTGATCTTTTTAATGGTATATATACACTACCTATAATATATGCAGTAAAAAATGATGTAGATAACAACATTAAAAATATTTTAAATAAGAAAAATATTAATGAAGACCATGTCCAAAAGATATTACACTATGTTGATGAATATAAGGGTGTAGAACAAGCTATTCAGTTGGCAGAAAAATATACAAAAAAATCAACAGATTTAATTAATAGGATTGGTAATGGTAAGTATGTAGATATTACACAAAAAGTACTTCAGAATTTAATAAAACGAAAGTACTGATAAAGTTAACATAAATTTAATTTACTTTTTTATCTATAACTGTTATAATTATTGTAGTTTTGATTCAAAAGGTGGTTAAATGAAATATAGAGACGAAAAATTTGCTGAAATTTGTAAACCTTTCATGGAACATGAAGAATTCATTAAGATGAAGGGGATTAAACATCATAATGAGAGTGTTTTTGAGCATGTAGTAGATGTAGCTTATAGATCTTACAAGATTGCATCAAAATTTAATTTAGATACTAAGGCTACAATTAGGGGAGCACTTTTACATGATTTTTATTTATATAAATTCAATAAAAGAATGAGAATTAGGTTGTTATTCGATTCATTTTCTCATGCTGTGAATCATCCTAAAATTGCTCTCAAAAACTCAAAAAAATATTTTAAAGTTAACGATAAAGAAAGTAATATTATATTGAGTCATATGTTTCCTATTAGATTGCCAAGATATAGGGAAGCTTGGATTGTGACTTTTGTAGATAAATATTTAGCAGTTTACGAATATTATTTAAATTTCAAAAAAATATTTATTAATAAGAAAAGTAGAATAGAAGAAGCAGCATAAAAAAAGATTCCTTTAGGGAATCTTTATTTTATTGCAAAGGTCATTTCAGCCTTAGCAGTTATTCTATCTTCAACATAAGCAGTTGCCTTACCTATTCCTATACTACCTTTAATTTTTACAATTTCTGTAACTAGCCTTAAAGTATCTCCAGGAACAACCATTTTTTTAAATTTAACGTTTTTCATACCCCCGAAGTAAGCTACCTTACCTTTAAATTTTTCTTCACTTAAAAGTGCAAAGGCGCCGGTTTGTGCTAGGGCTTCTAAGATTAGTACACCTGGCATTACAGGATTGTCTGGAAAATGTCCTCTAAAAAAATACTCGTTGTAACTAACAGATTTTACTGCCACTGCTTTTTTTCCTTTTTCCAATTCTATTATTCTATCTATCAGTAAAAAAGGTTCTCTATGAGGAATTACTTTTTTAATTTCATTTATATCATACATAAAACTAACCTTTAAATTTTTTAAATAATAAGCTAGTGTTGTGACCACCAAATCCTAAGGAATTTGACAGAACATAACTTATTTCTTTATTTATTCCTTTATTAGCAACATAATCTAAATCACAATCAGGGTCAGGATTCTTATAATTAATCGTAGGAGGAATAAACCCTTCTTTTATAGCCATAATAGATACTATAGCCTCAATTGCTCCTGCACCACCTATAAGATGACCTGTCATTGACTTAGTTGAACTTACAGGTATATTGTAAGCCGCATCACCAAATAGATTTTTAATAGCTAAGGTTTCAAATTTATCATTGTAAGGAGTACTGGTTCCATGAGCATTTATATAATCCACATCATCCTTACTTATACCAGCTTCTTTTATTGCCATATCCATAGAGCCTTTTGCGCCTAATCCATTTGGTTCAGGGGAAGTAATGTGATAAGCATCACAAGTAGCTCCATATCCTGCTATCTCACCGTATATCTTTGCTCCTCTACTTAAAGCATGTTCGTAGTCTTCTAATAACAACATACCGGAACCTTCACCCATTACAAATCCAGATCTTTCTTTATCAAAAGGAATAGAAGCTCTATTTTTGTCAGTAGCAGAACATAAGGCCGTCATAGCAGAAAAGCCTGCAACTGTAGCTGGAGTAACTGATGCTTCAGCACCTCCTGTAAGCATTAAATTGCACTGGCCACTTTGAATTTTTCTAAAAGATTCTCCTATAGCATTTGCTCCAGAGGCACAAGCAGTTACGACAGCCATATTTATACCCTTAGCTTGATATTTTATAGCAACAAGGCCGGAAGCCATATTTGAGATAAGCATTGGTATAAAAAATGGGGAAACTTTTCCTGGTCCTTTTGTTAATAGTCTTTCCATTTGAGTTTCTATAGTTTCAATTCCACCAACACCGCTACCTATTATAACTCCGAATTTTTCATTATCTATATTTTCAATGTCCAGTTGAGAATCTTCTATGGCCATTTTAGATGAGGCCATTGCAAATTGACAATACCTATCCATTCTTTTAGCTTCTTTTCTATCCATATAATCTTTAGGATTAAAATCTTTAACTTCTGCAGCTAATTTTACGGAAAAATCACTTGTATCAAAAGATGATATTTCATCAACACCACATTTTCCTAATTTTATTCCTTCCCAAAAATTGTCTAATCCTTTACCTATAGGTGTTACAGCACCTATACCTGTAATTACGACTCTTTTACTCATTTATTTTACACTCCTTACATGTAAAGTCCACCATCTACGGATATAACTTGCCCGGTTATATAATTAGCATTGTTAGAAGCTAAAAATATAATCAGATTGGCTACATCTTCAGGGGACCCTAATCTTTTTAATGGAATTTGATTTTTTATATTTGAAATTTGTTTTTCTTCCAATACATCAGTCATTTCTGTTTCTATAAATCCAGGGGTTATAACATTACAGGTAATATTTTTACGAGCAAGTTCTTTTGCTACGGATTTAGTTAAACCAATTACTCCTGCTTTTGATGCAGCATAATTAGACTGTCCTATATTACCTGTAAGAGCTATAACAGAAGATATATTAATAATTTTACCTTCTTTTTGTCTTATCATTTTTTTACTTATATGTCTTATACAGTTGAAAGTTCCGTTTAAATTTACATTTACAACCTTTTGAAAATCATCTTCCGACATCATAGTCAAAAGCTTGTCTTTAGTTATTCCGGCATTGTTTACCAATAAATCAATTTTTTCGAAATTTTCATAAGACTCTTTCATAAGATTTTCAGCATCAGAATAGACAGAAATATCACCCTGTACTATTATATTTTTCGTCTCTTTATTTTTAAAAGTTTTTACCAATTCATCTAAGGAAGATTTATTTTTATAATAGTTTAATACTAAATTGTAATTGTTTTCATTTAATTTTTTAGCTATTTCACAACCTAAACCACCTGAAGCTCCAGTAATAATAGCAGTTTTATTTGTCATTATGAAGCAACTCCCAACTTAACAAATGATTTATTAAGAGATTTCATATCCTGGACATTTAATATATTGAGACTTCTATCTATTTTCTTAATAAAACCGCTTAAAGATTTTCCAGGACCAATTTCTATAAATGTATCTACACCTTCTGAAATCATAGTATTAACAGAATCTTCCCATAACACGGAAGAGTATACCTGTTTAAGAAGATAATCTTTTATGTCAGCATCATTTTCATATATTTCACCAGTAACATTAGAAACTACAGGAAATTCACTATTGTAGATATTTACTTTTTCTAAATCTTTAGAGAGATTTTCTGCTGCAGGTTTTAGCATTTCAGTGTGAAAAGGAGCACTAACCGGTAGTTCTATAGCTCTTTTTATATTATAATCAGCTATACTTTTCATTGCCTTTTCTATTGGAAGAACTTCGCCACCAATGACAATTTGTCCAGGACAGTTAAAATTTGCAGGTTGTATGATTCCATATTTTTGGTGATCGTAACATAACCTTTCTACATCAATTCTGTTACCACCTATTAAAGCTGCCATTTTACCTTTGCCTTCTGGAACTGCATTCTGCATGTATCTACCTCTGTTTTTTACTACTTTTACTGCTTCTTCAAAGCTAATCATACCTGTATTTACTAAGGCGGTATATTCTCCTAAGCTTAATCCTGCAGTAATATCACAGTTTAAATCAAATTCTTTAGTTAAAACATTTAATATAGCAGTACTTACTGTCAGAATAGCCGGTTGAGTATTTTCAGTTAACATAAGCTCTTCTTTAGGGCCTTCAAAACATAATTTTTTCATATCCATATTCAAAGTTTCACTTGCAATATCAAAAGTTTCTCTAGCAATTTTAAAATTATCATAAAAATCCTTTCCCATACCTACATATTGAGCTCCTTGCCCAGGGAAAATAAATGCTGTTTTATTCATAATTACCTCCATTGGTTACTAATTTTTAAAGTTATTGATTAAATCATAAGCTCCGTTAATTACTTCATCTATAATTTCACTGCAGCTAAGTTCCTCTTTAATTAATCCAGATATTTGACCGGCCATTAGAGAACCGTTTTTTATATCACCTTCGACTACAGCCTTTCTTAATGCTCCCCTGCCAATATTTTCAAAATCATCCATAGGGGCGCCTTTCTTTTCTAATTTTTTGAATTTATTTGTTATACTATTCTTAATACTTCTAACAGGATGACCTGTACTTAAACCACTCACCACTGTATGCACATCCTTTGATGATATAACTTTATCTTTGAAATTTTGATGAGCATTGCATTCTTTTGAAACTAAAAATCTAGTTCCAACCTGCACTCCCGAAGCTCCAAGCATAAAAGCTGCAGCTGCTCCTCGTTTGTCAGCTATACCTCCTGCTGCTATTACCGGGATATTTACTGCATCTACAACTTGGGGAACTAGAGCCATAGTAGTCAACTGTCCTATATGTCCTCCTGCTTCACTACCTTCGCAGATTACTGCATCAGCTCCGTACCTTTCCATTCTTAGTGCAAAACTTGTAGATGGACAAACCGGGATAACCTTAATGTTTTTTTCTTTCCACAGCTTAAGATAATTCCCTGGACTCCCAGCGCCAGTAATGATTACAGGAACTTCTAGTTTAGCTGCTAATTCACAGACATCTTCCTTAAATGGACTCATCATCATTATATTGAGACCAAATGGCTTATCTGTTATTTTTCTTATTTTATTTACTTCTGACTCTACCCAATCAGCTGGAGCATTTCCAGCTGCTATTATTCCAAGACCTCCAGCATTAGATACTGCTCCAGCCAAATCCGCATCAGAAACCCATGCCATACCACCTTGAAATATAGGATATTTTATATTTAATAATTCTGTTATTTGATTTCGATGCATATCATTAACTCCTAATTATTTTTCTAAAAAATTTACTATATCTTTTACTGTTACAAACTTCGGATAATCTTCTTCAGGTATTTCTATATCAAATTCTTCTTCAAGATTAATTACTACCTCTGCTAAATCCAATGAATCAGCTTCTAAATCATCCTTAAGATTACTCTCCAATTTTACCTCGTCTTCCTCTAATCCTAATTCTTCTACTAAAATATTTTTCACTTTTTCAAAAGTCATTTGTTACCTCCATAAATTTAATTGATTTTAAAATTAACTGAATATCTAATATTTCGATACTCAAACTAAAGTATAACTAGGTGTTTTTCCTTTGTCAATGGAAAACTTTGATAATCAAAGCAATCGACAGTTGTGTTTAGTTAAAAGCATTGAAATATCAATATATATATAATTTATTAAGAAAAAATGAATATTTATAAATGTTGGCAAAAAATTGGATTTAACATTATAATATAAACTATAAGACATAAATCAGGAGGGAAAATGAAAAACTTAATCGTATCATCAATACAATACGAACCAGTAAAAGGAAAGGTAGAAAAAAATATAAAAAACATAATAGAATTAATAAAAGAAGCATCGGAAAAAGGTGCTGAATTAATAGTACTACCAGAAATGTGTACTACTGGATATATATGGCAAAATAGAAAAGAAATAAAGCCTTATCTAGAAACAATACCAGGAGAAACTACAGATTCAATAACAAGCTTAACTAAAAAATACCAAAACTACGTTGTTATAGGCATTGCAGAAAAAAACCATAAAGATATATATTATAATTCAGCAGCTTTAATTGGACCGGAAGGATATATAGGAAGATATAGAAAAGTACATTCTTTTATATCAGATCCTATGTGGTCAAAAGATGGAGATGAAGGTATAAATGTTTTTAAAACTAAAATAGGAAATATAGGAATTTGTGTTTGTATGGATTTAAATATTCCTGAAACCACAAAGATAATGTATAGAAAAGAATGTGATATAATTTGCACACCTTGCAACTGGACTGGGGAAAAAGTGCCCTCTACAACCTGGCGTCAAAGAGCTTTAGAAACCAATACTCCAATTATAATCTCCAACAGATGGGGAGAAGAAAAGGGAGTTGAATTTACTGGTGGAAGCTGTATTATAGATGAAAAAGGAAAGCTTGTTGAATATAAAGAGACAGACAACGGATGTATTTATGGGAAAATACAAATAAAAGAAGAAAAAATTAAATTGCCTAAATATCCATTCTATAAGGAGTTGTTGAGAAATCCTTTTACTTGGAATCCTGTATGGTTTTACAAACAATATGATGATAAGCTTCCTAAAGGCAAAAAATTTAAAATCTCAACCATACAACTAAATAGAGAAAAAATAAAAAGTATGGAAGAGATAAGTAAAATAATAATAGAAGATGTAGATAGAGAACAATCAAAGGGCAGCAAGTTTATATTATTCCCTAAAAACATATTAAATCCTTATGTAAATGAAAAAATAGTAAATATAAAAAGAGAAATAATTGAAAAAATGATAGTAGAAATTGTAAAGAAAATAAATAAAGGGACCTATGTTGTTGTTAGTTTTAAAAACAAATACAAAAAATCAACAGCTTTGATTCTTAACAGTCAAGGTATAACTTATGAATATAAACAAATATACAGCAAAGAAATTAATAACAATAGAGAAGAAGATGATTTAAACTTTTTTGATACAGAATATGGAAGATTGGCAATAACATTTGGTGAAGAACTGATTAATTTTGAATTTGCAAGAATATTAACCTTAAAGGGTATCGACTTGCTTTTGATACCTGATGATAAGGGGATAGAATATAATAAATTTTATCCTGAAAAGAATATTTTATGGACTATGGCAAAATCAAGGTCAAGAGAAAATAATATTTACACTATATACTCAAACTACTGTAACAAAAATAAAAACATAGGATACAGCGGTATATTTGGGCCCAATTCTTTTTTAAAAGAAAATGACTATGTGTACTCAAAATTTGGAGATGAGATACTGACTATGGAAATAAATACTGAAGAAAAAAGCAATAAATTCCCATTGAACATAATTAAATATAAACCATTAATGCATTCCAGGAAAATTGATTTTTATGAAGACCTAATTTAAAAAGGAAGTGTTTGAAATTATGTGAATTTTAATAAAAAATTAATTTAAATACCTGAATTCTATTATAAAATTAATTTAAATACTTTAACTCTATTATATTTAAATGAATAATTTTGGAGGTATTATTTTACTATGAATAAAAAAAGAATTGCAACATTATTTTCAATATTTGCCATCATACTAATAACTTCATCCTGTTCTCTTGATGAAGAAAAAGTTGAGCAGAGTATTATAAAAGAAGCGAATCTAACAGATAGAGAAGAAGCTCTAATTAAAGGTACAGGAGTTAATAATAGTTTTGTATTTGAATATCAAGATAATCAAGATGTAGAAAATGTAGATATTTGGATAGAAAAATATCTTGGAGGAGAAAAGATAGGACCGCTTTTAAAAACCACAAATCTATTAAAAGATGATTTGGAAAAGTACATCATGTTTAATATGTCAATTATGCAGGATCAAAACACCTGGAGTATATCCTTTATAGAAGGTAAGAATATTTCAACAGGGAAAATAGATTCAAGCAACGATTTAGGTAAAACAAGTACCTGGGATACAGTAAAAAATATAGAGGTCGATAAAGGTGAATATATTTTGGCAGCATTTGTGGGTAACGATAGTAATAATATAAATGGTATACCTAATGATTTTTTTACAGAACCAAATACATATATGGATGAAATTTTATTAAATGATTATGTTTATTTACTAAAAATAAAATTATATTAAGGAGAAGTATTATGAATATGTTAGGATTGAATGTTTTCTCATCATTTTTCGGATTGATTTATTTAGTTTTTTTAGGAATATCTATTTATGTTTTGCTGCTAATAATTAATCTTATCAAAAAAGGAACAGAAGCATTAGATGTATATATACAAAAAAATAAATATTAAAAATTTTTATGAAAAAATCTCCTGAAGAAAATCTTCAGGAGATTTAAATATATTAACTAATTAAAGTTTATATATTTATTCTTATTCTTCAACTATAATGCTATACTCTACTACTATATCTCCTTTAGCAGTTACTTCAAGAACCATATATTCAGCAACTACCACGTCATCAGTAAGTGAATCTCCTCCACTTGTACTTAAGACTTTTAATTCAGCATCGAATTCAGAATCTAAAGCAGTTATCAAAGCTCCTACTGTTGTCCCGGGAGCTACTTTTACTTCATTAGTTTCACTATCTAAATCAGTTACAATGGCTGTATCAGTAACTATAAGATCTGTTACTGTAGCTATAAAAGAATCCATTGCATCTTTTAAATTATTATAAGCTGTATTTACTTGGTCTTGAGTTGGATAATCATCTAATTGTATAGCTTCTGCAGATGTCAAAGCTGCTTCAAAATCAACTACAGTATCTGTAGTATAGTTAGATACATCCAAATCATTTGCTTCAACAATTAAAGTGTCTAGATCTTCAGTATTTACCTCAGTAACTACACAAAGAGTTACAATATCTTTATTACCCAAAAGTTTCATTTCTACAATATGTCCAAGATATTCATCAGTTAGATCTCCTTCTACTTCGTCGATACAAATTTCAAAATCTTCATAGAATTCAAAAGTGTCTGTAGGAGATTCATCTAATTGAACATCTACACTCACTATAGCTTCGCCACTGGTGTTTATACCAATCAAGATTCCTTCTACTTTATTAAGCTCTATCCATATTGAAGTTGCAGTAGTATTATCTGCTTCAATTTTAGCATTCAATCCTACAAACTCTTCTATCAATTCATTTCCTAAGACATTAGGTTTAACTTCAATAGTAGTTTCACTTGTTACATTGAATGTAAAATAATCGCCGTCTTCTTTAATGGTTATTTCGTCAAATGGACTAAGTAAAGAAGTTATTTCTCCTTCGTATTTTTCATTATCAACTTGACCATCACTTCTGAAGGATATTTCGATGATTTGATTATTATAAATTTCAACGGTTACAATCATATTTACAGCTAAATCATCTAAAGTTGCCTTCGCATCATCAATATATACGGATACCTCTGTTGATAATTCAAATGTCGGTTCATTACCTTTAACTTTTAAGGTAATCTGATCTGTATCTCCATCTAAGTCTATTTTTTCAATTTTACCTTCTAAGCTGTATGAATAATCATTTTCATAATCTCCATCTAATCTTGCCATCATAGCTGCAAGTTCCGCTCGGTTTATTGCTTTGTTTCCTTGGAATGTACCATTAGGATATCCTTCAATTAAACCAAGGGCATCAGCAACATAAACATATCCTATATGCTCTTCAGGTATTGAATTAAAATCATTATATGGGAGTATCATTTTTGTATTGTCTTCTTTTTCTGCTTCATCTATTAAGTCAGGATTTTCACCTAAAATAGCTGCAGCTCTTACAAAATAAACTGCTGCTTTAGATCTTTTAGTAGGGAAGTTAGGGTCAAAGTCTTTTTCGGTAATTAAACCTTCATCATAACCTTTTTCAATATAAGGTACCATCCAACCTTCAGGTTTCTTACCTTTATAATCTTCTGGTAGTTCAGAATTGTTGCCAAAGTCTTCAACTTCATCAAATCCTGAGTCTATTAATCTAAGAAGCATAATAATTGTCTCGATTTCTTTAGCTGTATTTCCTGGCATAAAGGCTCCATTTCCTACACCTTTAATTACGTCTTTTTTAGCCATTCTTTCTATGTATCTTTCTGCCCAGAATCCCTCTGTGTCGTTAAAGTCCCCTTTCTTTACTTGTCCGGGTGCATTTTCACGTCCAATACCATTACTTTTGTTTGGTATTCCATATACTGTTGTTGACATTAATGCCAATACTAAAATTAAAACTAAAACTTTGTTTAATCTAACATTCATATTAAAAAAACCTCCTTTTATATTTTCATTATAACATACGTAAAAATATATTGGTTATTTTGGGTATTAGAAATATTATTAACTTTTTTAGAAATATTACATATAAAAAGGAAAATATTCTGTATCATTTGCAATTTCTTGATATATGTATTACACTTTATAAAGAAATTTATAAAGGAGAGTATATAGTGAAAGAAAATAAAGTATTAGCAAAAGTTAACGGAAGAAAAATCACAGAGAATGATTTAGAGAAAGTAATAAGCAGCTTACCACAGCAACAGGCGATGCAAATGCAGGGTGAAGAAGGAAAGAAGAGACTTCTAAACGAATTAATTGCAGGTGAAATGTTTTACCTCGATGCTGTTGAAAATGAATTAGATAAAGAAGAAGAATTCCAAAAGATTTTAGAAGAAACAAAAGAAAATCTTCTTCAAAGATATGCTGTACAAAAAGTTATGCAAGATGTTGATATTAAAGACGAAGAAATTAAAGAAGCATACAATCAAAATAAAGAAAAATATGTGGATCAAGAAAAAATATCAGCTAAGCATATACTAGTAGATGAAGAAGAAAAATCTAAAGAAATCAAAGAAGAAATAGACAATGGCATGGACTTTTCTGATGCGGCTGCAAAATATTCAAGCTGTCCATCAAGTAAAAAAGGTGGAAGATTAGGAGAATTCGGAAAAGGACAGATGGTACCAGAATTTGAAGAAGTAGCTTTTAATATGGAAAAAGGAGAAATTAGCGATCCTATTAAAACTCAGTTTGGTTATCATATAATTCAGTTAGATGAAAAAATTCCAGCAAAACAAAAAACATACTATGAAGTAGAAGAAGAAATAAAGCAACAAATACTTCAACAAAAACAATTCCAACTATATAACGATAATGTACAGAAGCTTAAAGGTAAATACAAAGTAGAAATGGACCCAAAAGAAATCATAAGCTAAAAATGTACTTCGTATATATTCTCAAGTGTGCTGACCATACATTATATACTGGATATACCAATAATATAGAAGATAGAATCCAAACTCACAATAGTGGTAAAGGTGCTAAATATACAAGAGGTAGACTTCCAGTAAAACTTCAATACTATGAAGAATTTGAAGATAAAGGTCAAGCACTAAAGAGAGAACATGAAATAAAAAAACTAAGTAGGGCAGAAAAAGTCAAGCTTATCAAAACATGGAAGCCTAGTAAATAGACTTCCATGTTTTTTTTACCCAAATAAAGTTGTTTAGACTAGTATAGCTTAATATAACTACGTTTTGAAGACCTGAGAGTATTTCAGCATGTTAGACAATGTTAGATGTATACACAGGTTTACTCAGTACATTTGATTAAATCATCCCTATAAACTATAATTAATAATCGAAATTGATAAAGAAACACCAGAATCACTGGTGTATTTTTTATGAAAAAATTTGAAAGGATTGATAAAATTGTTAACAAAAGAAGACGACGACTATTGCATTTTAACAGAGAGAGACGAGAAATTAAAAGATAAAATAATTAAAGAGGTAAAAGAAAAGAATATTAAGTTTATAAGGCTTAATTTTACCGATATATTTGGATTTGGGAAGAATATAGAGATAACAGCCGATGCACTTGAAAACACCTTAGAAGGTGATTTAATGTTTGATGGTTCATCAGTAGATGGATTTGGAAGAGTGGAAGAATCTGATATGTATCTAATTCCAGACCTAGAATCATTTAAGCCAGTACCTTTAAGACCTAATGAAAATGGAATAGCGCAGATCTTTTGTGATGTTTATGATAAAGATAGAAAACCCTTTGAAGGGGATCCGAGAAACATACTGAAAAGAGTATTAGATGAAGCCAAAGAAATGGGATATGATTTAAATGTTGGACCAGAGGGTGAATTCTTCTTATTTAATACTGATAAAGATGGAGAACCGAGATTTGATATACATGACAATGCAGGCTACTTTGACAATTCACCTGTAGACAAAGGAATAGATGCAAGAAGAGACATGATTTTAAAAATGAAAGAAATGGGATTCACCATAGAAGCATCCCATCATGAGGTTGCACGAGGACAGCATGAGATAAACTTCAAATACGGTGAAGCATTAGATGTAGCAGATAAATGGATGACTTTTAAACAAATCGTAAAAAATATGGCTAATGACCATGAACTATATGCATCTTTTTTACCAAAACCATTTTCAGGAGACAGTGGAAATGCAATGCACTGCAATCAATCTCTTGTAAAAGATGGTAAGAATGTATTTTATGATGAAGATGGAGATAATAAACTAAGTAAAACAGCAGAATATTATGTTGGTGGATTAATAAAACATGCTAAAGAAATAGCAGCAATATGTAATCCTATTATTAATTCATATAAAAGACTGGTACCTTTCTATGAAGCACCTACAAATGTAGCATGGTCTGCTTCGAACAGATCAGCTTTTATTAGAATACCTAATAGTAGAGGAAGTAGAACTAGAGTAGAACTTAGAACTCCAGATCCAACAGCTAACCCATATCTTGTATACGCAGTTATGTTAAAAGCTGGATTAGAAGGAATAAAGAACAAAATTGAACCACCAGAAATGGTAAACAAAGATATTTACAATATGAGCAAATCTCAACGTAAAGAATACAAGGTTGACAAATATCCAAGTAACCTTTATGAAGCACTAAAATATATGAAAAAAAGCGAACTAGTTAAAGAAACTATGGGAGAACATGCTTTTGAAGTATTTTATAATGCTAAAATTAAAGAATGGAGAAGATTCTCTAGTGAAGTACATGACTGGGAAATCAAAAATTATTTAAAAAATTACTAGAAATATTAGGCGGCTGGAAACAGCCGTCTTTTTAGTTGCAAATAAATCTTATAAGTTATAAAATTAAAGAAGTGTAATAAACAAAGGAGGATACTATGAGTACTCAAGAAAAAGAACTGGTTGTTTTGTGGACTGATGATAATATGACAACAGTAGAAAATATGATTTTAATGTACACTTATAATGCAAAAAAGAAAAAATGGTGGAAAGAGGTGACTTTAATCATATGGGGAGGTTCAACAGACCTAGTTGCTGGAAACAAAGATATACAGAAAAAAATAAAAAACATGATAGAAAAAGGTATAAAAGTAAGAGCGTGTAAAGCTTGTGCAGAAAACTTAAATGCAGTGAATATCTTGGAGGAATTAGGAGTAGATGTTCTTTACATAGGCCAAGATTTAACAAATTATTTAAAAGATGACAGATATAAAGTGCTCAGCCTATAGGAGGTAAAATTGAAATTTGAAGATTATAAATATAAAAAGATAGATATAAAGGATTTTACTATAAACTTTAATAAACATATTGAAAAATTCAATCAAAGCAGTAGCTTTGAAGAACAAAATCGAGAAATGACAAAATTAATAGAATTAAGAAATCATTTCGAAACTATGGCTACATTAGTAGAGATAAGACAATCAATAGACACAAAAGATGAGTTTTATGATAAGGAAAAAAACTACTACGATGAAGTGGGACCTATTTATCAAGGTCTTGTTACAAATTACTATAAAGCCTTAATAGATTCAAAGTTTAAGGATCAACTGGTAAATGAGTGGGGAGAATGGATATTTAAAATAGCAGAATTGGAAATCAAGACCTATTCAGATGAAATTGTTGAAGATTTAAAATTGGAAAATAAATTATCAACACAATATGCTAAGCTTTTGGCATCAGCAGAAGTAAAGTTTGATGGTAAGATTCTGAATCTATCACAAATGGGTCCATACTTACAATCTAAGGATAGAAATACAAGAAAAAAAGCAGCAGAAAAAACAACGGAATTTTTTGAAAAAAACGAAGCAAAATTCGATGAAATATATGATAAGTTGGTAAAAGTTAGAAATAAAATGGCAAAAAAATTAGGATACGAAAGTTTTACTGAATTAGCTTATCTTAGGATGGGAAGGTCTGAATACGGTCCAGATGAAGTAGCTGTTTTTAGAGACCAAGTACATAAAAACATTGTTCCAATTGCAAATAAAATTAGAAAAAAACAAGAAAAAAGACTTGGTTTAGAAAAGATTAAGTATTACGATGAACCTTTAGAATATTTAACGGGAAATGCCAAACCTAAAGGAGATAAAGATTGGATGATAAATAAAGCCGACAAGATGTATTCGGAATTATCTCCAGAAACAAAAGAATTTTTTCAATTTATGAAAGAAAGAAATCTTTTAGACCTAGAAACAAAACCTGGTAAAAATATGGGAGGATATTGCACCTACATACCTGAACATAAATCACCCTTTATTTTTGCAAACTTTAATGGTACCTCTGCAGATGTTGATGTTTTAACTCATGAAGCAGGACATGCATTTCAGAATTACTGTAGTAGAGATTTTAAAATACCTGAATACATATGGCCTACTTTAGAAGCATGCGAAATCCACTCTATGTCAATGGAATTTATAACATGGCCTTGGATGAACTTGTTTTTTAGAGAAGAAACAGATAAGTACAAATATTCTCACCTATCATCAGGCATACTTTTCATACCATATGGAGTATTAGTAGATGAATTCCAGCATTGGGTATATGAAAATCCGGAAGTAACTCCAGAAGAAAGAAAGAAAACATGGAGAGAAATTGAGAAAAAATACCTTCCTTTAAAAGATTATGATGGTAAAGATTTTTATGAAAGAGGAGGATACTGGTTTAGACAAGGACATATATTTAGGGATCCATTTTACTATATAGATTATACATTAGCTCAGATATGTGCATATCAGTATTGGATTAAATTCAACGAGAATAGAAATAGTACTTGGAAAGATTATCTAAAACTTTGTAAAGCAGGCGGTAGCAAACCTTTCTTAGAACTTGTAAAATATGGAAATCTGGAAAGTCCTTTCAAAAAAGAAACAGTAGAAAAAATTTCTAGACCAATAGATGATTGGTTAAGCGGAATAGATGACAGTAAATTTTAAAAAAATTAATTAATATAGCTAAATTAATTGACACGGTTAAATAAATTTGTTAGTATTATTAAAACTAAATATTAAATGTATTACAGAGGCCGCGATTAGTCAAGAGTACCTTATGGGAAAGGGGCAATCGCCGAAATCTACTTTTGTAGGTTGGGACTATATTGAAAAAGTATAGTACTGTCTAAAATAGATTACCCGTCTATTTCTTGGAGAGCTTAATACATTGGGTAAGAAATAGCGCTTTATTAAAGTTGCGAGTTTTTTACTCGTGACTTTTTTTATTTTAAAAAAATAATGTAATGCAAAAAGAGGGGGTATAAACGATGCTAGGAGTTAAAATTCTGGCTTCTATAAAAAAAGTAATTTAATATATAGATTGGAAAAATTAAAACAAAAATAA
>Ga0209936_1000661_pt1 | contig 20348 bp, 20 predicted proteins | sample SalPonR1_A_D1_MG_FD_185694 | JGI IMG/M metagenome (GOLD analysis project Ga0209936, IMG submission 185694) | Salt pond soil microbial communities from South San Francisco under conditions of wetland restoration - Salt Pond MetaG R1_A_D1_MG... ... | reverse complement strand
CGTTTTTTTGGGTAGTGGAATCTTCGTAGCCACTACTTCGTACAGATTTTCCTGGCTGTTCTGGCGATAATTCGCACACTACCTTTTTTAATTCATTGCCACAGACAGAGGTTGAAACCTAGCAAAATGTCCGACGACACCGGATCTGCCAGTAGAAAGTTCCGTTCCCACGCATTGATTGAACTCGCTCTGATTATCGCACTGGGGCTATACCTGTTGGCCGCGCAGGAGCAGGTGGTGGGCGAAAACCTGGCGTTTACCGTAACGGGAGCCGCGCTCATGGCGCTCGTGACCTACTGGACCCTCAACACCCTCCGGGATGGTCTCGAGGTCATCGCATTGCGTGCGCGCCAAGTCAGGCACTGATTGCCGGATACCGGATCAGGCCCGACGGCTTTGACCGGTTAATGGCTCCAGGGCGCCATGGTCCTCGGCAATCCGCTCCCAGGTTTTGTGGAGGATCAGGGCGTCGTTTGCCGCCCGGTGCACTGGCAAGCCAAGTTCGGTAATCACCTGCTGGCGAAGCGCCGACCATTCACGCACCTGGCGGGTATCCAGCAGTGCTGAAATTGACTCCAGCTGAAACGCCGGGGTGATGCGGGCCGCCCTGAACAACCGGTGCAGCCAGAAGCTGTCGAACGTCCAGGCATCGCAGAACACCTGTTCTGGCAGCAGCTCATTCAGGGCCCTGGCCACTTCACCCACAGCAATACCGTCCGCTTCCAGGGTCTCACGGGAAATGCCGTGTATCTGTTCAGCGCTTTGTGACCAGTCCTGCCAGAGGACATGGGGGGCGATCAGCCAGCTATGCAGAGTGCCATCCGGCATGCAAATCCCTACCTCAATGGGGTAGCTCGCGATCAGATCAAGACTGGATGCCTCGAAATCGATGAATGCCGGCTGGATAGTGGTCATGGAGTCAGTGTAGCTGATGAGTTGTTTTTCGCTGAGTTTACCCGCCCCGCAACCGAGACGCGAACCCAACCTGTGCCTTCACTGTTACAATATGTCCATTCATTGTAAAAGCCCGATGACAGCAACAGGCCACGGGCGCGACAGTAAACCAGCACTGAGCCAATAGCACCATACGGGGAGCCCGAATGACAGACACCGTGGTTGTAATCTATTCCGGAGGCATGGACTCCTACACTCTGCTGCATCTGGCCAGGGAACGCGGGTATCGGGTGCATGCGCTGTCCTTCAATTACGGGCAGCGTCACGTCCGGGAGCTGGAGTGTGCGCGTTCGGTATGTGAGGCGCAGGGCATTCCCCACAAGGTGATCGATATCCGCGCCATGAGCGAGGTGATGGCCGGTTCATCGTTGACCTCGGATATGGAGGTGCCGGAAGGCCATTACGAAGAAGACAGCATGAAAGCGACCGTGGTGCCGAACCGCAACATGATCCTTCTGTCGCTGGCAACCGGTTACGCGGTAACCGTGGGCGCTGGCGCTGTGTGGTACGGGGCTCACGGTGGCGACCATGCCATCTACCCGGACTGTCGGCCGGAGTTTGTCGAGAAAATGGACGCGGTCTGCCGAGTCGCCAACTACGAACCGGTGGGCATTGAGGCGCCCTTCATGACCATGGACAAGGGCCAGATCCTGGCCGAAGGTCTCCGCCTGGGCCTGGATTATTCGCAGACCTGGACCTGCTACAACGGCCGGGAGCAAGCCTGTGGCCGCTGTGGTTCTTGCGTTGAGCGCCTGGAAGCGTTTGCCGTCAATGGTGTGACCGATCCTCTGGAATACGAGGGCGCAGGCTGATGTATCGGGTCAAGGAAGCGTTCTACACCCTGCAGGGCGAAGGCGCCCAGGCCGGCCGCGCTGCCGTGTTCTGTCGTTTCAGCAAGTGCAACCTCTGGACCGGCCGTGAGAAAGACCGTGCCAGTGCGGTCTGCAATTTCTGTGATACCGATTTTGTGGGCACGGACGGCCAGAATGGTGGCCGGTTTGAAACGCCGGAGGCTCTGGCCCATCACATACGGAGTCTCTGGCCGGACGCGCCCGGCAAGCCCTACGTGGTGTGCACCGGCGGGGAGCCCTTGTTACAGCTGGATACGGCTCTGATCGAGGCGTTCCACCGGGCGGGGTTCGAAGTGGGGGTCGAGACCAATGGCACCCTGCCGGCTCCTGACGGCATTGACTGGCTCTGCGTCAGCCCCAAGGCCGATGCCCCGGTGGTGATCGAGGCCTGTGACGAGCTGAAGCTGGTGTATCCGCAACCTCTGGCGATGCCGGAGCGATTCCTGGGCATCCACGCGAGCCATTATTTCCTGTCGCCCATGGCCTCCCCTTCAATGCCCGAATCAGCCGTGGACGAGATCAAGCAAAGCAATACCCGACGCGCGACTGACTACTGTCTCGCGCACCCCCAGTGGCGTCTTACCCTGCAGATGCACAAGATCATCGGGATCGATTGATCAGCCGGTTGCCAGTGCCCGCTCGGCGGGCGTCGAGGCGGATCTGGCCGGTGCGCTTCGGTAATGACTGGGGCTGGTGCCGGTCCAGCGCTTGAAAGCCCGGGTGAAGTTCGCGGCGTCGGCATAGCCCAGGGCGTCGGCAATCTGGCTGAGGTTCATGCCGGTGCTGCGGAGCAGATCCTGTGCCCGTTCCAGGCGGACCTGGTCCACCAGCTGCTGGAAGCTGGCTTCTTCTTCCTGAAGTCGCCGTTTGAGTGTCCTTTCGGAGACAAACAAGGTGCCTGCAACCCGGGCCAGTTTCGGTGGGAAGGGGTGACTGGTTTCAATCACCCGCCGGACCCGACAGGCAAATCCGGCGTCTTCGGTCAGCTGCCGCAGTGCTTCCTCGCACTGGGCTCTTGATGAGGCGGCCAGTTGGTCGTCGGTGAAGCGCACGGGAAGATCCAGGCGGGCGGCGGGAATCACCAGGGCATTCTCCGTGGCACCGAACTCCACCGGTACCGGGATCTGTGAACGGAACCGTTGGAAATAGGCCGGCTCCGGCCCGCGGCGAGCAATCCGCAAGCCATCAACCACCGAGCCCGTCAGTTGCGCCCCCATGGAAACGCACCCGAACAGCATGGCGTCCATGATAAACCCGTGCAGGGGCCCGAGATCGATATCGCAGCTGACAACGTACCAGGCCAGGTTGCCGGTTTCCCGTTTGCATACCTGAAGATGGGGCACCCGCAGTGTCAGGTACCGGGTCATCAGCTCCATGGCATCGCCCAATGTGCGGCTGCTCATGACCGCCGTACCCAGGGCGCCGTGCAGTGGTAACTTCAGTTCCCGGGCGAGCATGATTCCGAGTCCCGGTTCGCCGCTTTCGATAATGGCCCGGGTGACAAACTCGCTGGCCTGGGTCTGGCTGACTCGCAGATCGGTGGATTGAAGGCGGGCCGGGTCGAGCCCGACCCGAAGCAGAAGGTCCTGTTCATCAACACCGATGGTATTCAGCAGCTCGGCCAGAAGGTGCAGGTAGATGGCCGGCATGCCCAGGTCCTGTGCCGTTGAAACGGAGGCGCGCATGGGATTTCCTCGTCTGATTCTGTTCTTGTTATGTCGCAGAACGCGTAGTTTCGACGATTATGGCGCCTCCCGGTTCGTTCCCCCATGACTTCGCTGACGAAATAAATGGCCTGAAAGGCCAATCATCGGCTGGTACTTGCGCCCACCCAGATCGGCTCACTGGCCATGGCGGCGGACGAAGCCTTCAAGTGCCGAGGCGGATCGCCCGGGTGTCTCCAACATGGGAAGATGCCCCACACCCCGGAACATGTGAATTTCGGCGTGTGGCGTGGCCGAGCCGAACCAGTCCACGCAGCGCGTGGGCGTGATCACGTCCCGGTCACCCCATTGGACCTGTAGTGGTGGCGTGTCAGGGCCCAGATAGCGGGCCGGTGCCAGCGCGTCTGCCACCATGTCGCTGAATATGTGCCGGAGGGCGTCGGTGCGGCCAAGAAGATCCGGGCCCAGCAGGCCGGCCATGGCAAGTCCGGAGACCGTGGGCTTGCCGGTACCAACACTGTTGAACATGCGGTAAACGCCTTTCCAGTCCCGGGGAATCAGGATGCCGTCGCGATCGGATGTGAGGGGAGCATGAATGTCGACCTGGGCATGCTCAGGGATGCCCGCACTGTTCAGCAACGTCACGGAACGGGGTGCCGGGGCCAGGGTGTGGGCCAGGACAGCTGCGATGGCACCCCCCATGGAACTGCCGGCCAGATGGATATTGTCGGTGTCAAAGCCGGCAAGCCATTGTCCCAGTCGCCGGGCCTGGGTCTCATAGCGGTAGCAGGCCTCGGAAAGATAATCACTCTCCCCGAACCCTGGCAGGTCCGGTGCCAGCAGGTGCCAGTGTCTGGGCAGTCGTTGCAGCCACAGCCCCCAGTTCTCTTTCATGGCGGCAAAGCCGTGAATCAGCACGATAGTAGGCCTTCCCGGGCCGGGGATTCCCCGCTCCAGGAAAACCATTTTATGGCCATCCACGAGCGCTTCGCGGCGGCGGGCCTGAAGTAAGAATCGTTGTCCTGTGCGGGCAGCGGGCCAGAGGTTGGGGGTAGGGATTCTCATGGTTATCAGCGATCACCGTTTTGGGGTCTGATTGCCAGTCTACCGGGGCGAGCATGCCGAACCTTGGCCAAAACGCCCGCTGGCGCCGGCGGATGGGCAATGGTCGTTTTGTAAGGAAGCCGGTCAGAGCATCAAAGCGTCAGGTCGACAATCACCGGATTATGGTCGGTGGATCGCCAGGGTTCGTTCTTGCCTGGCTGTTGATCACCCTGATAGCCAAGTACTCGCGGTTCGTCGGCATTCACCAGCCAGCTCCGGGCGTTGAAAATTCGAGGCATGAGCGCTTCCGAGGCCAGTGCATAATCCAACGTGCCTTTTTCGCCCCGGTACCGATAGGTGTATTGGCGGCACTGGTCTTCGGTGCAGGGATGGAAATGGTGCACCATGCTGGTGAAGCCGGCCTTTGCGAATATGGCAAGCGGTTGCTCGCGGGCGTAACTGTTGAGGTCGCCAATAATCAGGGTGCCTGCTGAACGGGGATCCCCGGAGACGGTGCCGGGCCAGTCGGTCAGTGCTTGTGCTTCGGCATTCCGCCGGCTGGTGTAACAGCCCTGGCCATCGGCCTGATCCTGATCATCGCCGCGGGCGCCCCGACAGGATTTTGATTTCAGGTGAGGAACAATAACCCTGACCGTCGCATCGCCATCGAGACGGGCGAAATCCTGGGCCAGCGGCGGCCGCCCCCGGGATCTGAACGGACCGCTTGTCAGCCGGGCCGGCGAACCACGGGCAATGACCCGGTCGGCGCGGTAGAGCAGGCCGGTCCGGATCTCGTCATCGCCATCCTGGCCTGGTGTACTGACAAACCGCCACTGGCTGCCAAGGGCACTGGCCAGGCTGGCGATGGCGCTGTGCGGGCCATAGCCGTCGTTCTCGAGTTCCGTGAGCGCGAGGATGTCCGGATCCGGGGCCAGCAGCGTTTCAATCAGGCGTTGTTGCTGGCGCTGAAAATCCGCCATCGTCGCCGCGCCTCGAGGGGTAGGGAAGTCGCCGCCCTTGCCGTCACCGTTAAAGTAGTTGCCAAGATTCAGGGCCAATACCCGGAGCGATTCGGCAGCCGGCGCTGACGGAGCCGGCGTTCTCGGGTTGGTGGCCAGAAAAACCGGGGTCCTGGCGGGCTGGATTCGCCAGGCATCGAAACGGAAGTCCAGCACCCCGACAAGCCCATCGATCCGGTCGCCGGCCCGGACGGTTGCCGATGACAGTCCAGCCGGCGGCCAGGGCACGGGCCGGGGGTCCCGCTGGGACCGGTTGTCGTCCAGCAATACCCGGTTCTGGCGGTTCCTGGCGGACTGGCGGTGGGCCTGGTCTCCGGGTGGCAGGTACTCGGTTGGCTGGACCTGATCCGAAGCTGCCAGCGCCAGTTCTCCGTAACGGGCAAGGTTGTAGTTGTCCACCACCGTCAGGGGCTGGTGGAAGGCCACCCTCATGTTCTCGAGATGTTCCGGATTCACGGCCCAGGGCAACGTCAGGGGAACCGTCGCCGGCAGGGATTCCTTGCCGCAGATCCGGAGGTTCCGAACCGCCACCAGTTCGGTCAGTCCGTGGTATTCCTTCACTTTACCGGTTACCCGCAGGCGTACGCCGGGGGCGCCGGTATCACGGTCGGTGTAAACAAACAGAGCTTCGGAAGTGGCGGGATCGTTGTCGGTCTGATGGTCTGCCTGTTGCAGGTAGAAGCCACCAAACCCGCCGGCTGACCGGGAATCCTGAGTCAGAACGCCCTCGACTGTGACGGTTTTTCCCGCCAGAGGCGAAGACGGGCCGGTGCCCTGTACTTCCGAAATCGGTGTCGCGGGGCTACCGCAGGCAGATTCTGCCGTTGCTGCCGCGGGCAGCAACGACAGCATCAGGAAACAGAAAAAGGAATACCGCCAGGTTTCAGAGCTCACACCGGCAGTTTAACTGAGACCGGCAACGGCTTTCAGGGCCTGTTCGCGCTTGCTGCCAAATCCCAGCTGGTCCGGATTGGCCAGCTCAAGCTGTTGTACCAGCGGGTCCGGATGCTGGTTGTCGAAGGTGATTCCCAGGCGCGACAGCACGTAGGGTGCCAGCGCGGCACGGGTGGCAACTTCCAGTCGGCCATGCTGCATGCCATAGTCCCGGGCGATAATCTCTTGCTGGGCTTCGGTCAGGCGCTGGTCCGGGGTCACCACCAGGGTAACCTCCCGGTTCCAGTGCTCGTCCTGCTCCCGGCTGTGCCTGGCGCGCTGCCGTAAAGCTTCTGGCGAGGCCCGGAAACGGCTCAGGGCAAAGTCCCGGAACTCCCGGTTGGAATCACACCATGCCCGCAAGTGCCAGCTGTTGCCCGCACAAACCAGGGTGTGGGGTTCAAGAATGCTTTCCACGGCTTCCGGCCGACTCAGGGAGGCGTAGCTGGCACGCAACTGCCGGCCCTGTCGTGTTGCTGTCACCACAGCGCGCATGGTTGCGGGCGCAATGACACGGTTCGGACCCTGGACCACGGTGCTGTCCGGCAGGTCGATATTCAGCGATTCGAAGGTATTGCTCAGGTTCTGCTGGCGGGCAAGCAGATCCAGGTACTCGTTTACCACACCGCGGGTAACGACCGGGCGAAATCTCTCTGCCGGCACATAGCCTTTCAGGTGGCGGTCATAAACCAGATTGCCCGGCGCCAGTTCGCGCAGGTAGGTGTTGATGTCCTTGGACGCCTGCTGACGACCGATGCCGAAGCTGTGGCAGATGTGGTTGGTGGTCAGGCGACCTTCCCACAGTGCAATGGTTTCGATCAGTCGGTAGCGAAGCAGCAGATCCCAGCGTATGGGCCAGTCCGTTTTTTTCATAACCAGGCGCTCACGGTCTAATGAATAGCTCGGTTTCATGTTACCTGCTCCGGCACTCAGGGTCTGTTACGGCACATTAATGTAAAACCCTGTTAAACCGCTCTACAGCGGCCTTTGCGGGTTTTTGTGACGCAGTTAACAGGTTGCGGGAAGTGCCTAGTGGTTTCCCCTCCCGCACCTGATCTAATACGCGCCCGGCAAAGTCCGGTGCTTGCTGCTATTTTGTCTGTCATCCAACCGAAAATACCCTGTAACGCCCGGAGCCGTCATAATGACCCGAATGGTCACCTCCCTGTCTGCCCTGATTCTGAGCATTGTTCTGCTGGTCAGCGGTAATGCGTTCCTGATGACGCTACTGGGTATACGTCTGAGTATTGAGGCGATATCACCGGATATTATCGGCTGGATTCTGGTCTGCTATTCCATCGGTTTTGTACTGGGCACGCTTTATGTGCACCGGATTATCGGCCGGGTTGGCCACATCCGTGCCTTTGCCGTATTTGCTGCCGCCGCTGCGGTTACGTCGCTGCTTTACCCGATGGCTGTTTCCGAGATTTTCTGGGCCGTGTTGCGGGTGCTTTCCGGGTTCAGTATTGCCGGTGTTCTGGTGGTCATCGAAAGCTGGTTCTCCAGTCGGGCCACCAACGCCAACCGGGGCGCGCTGTTCGCCGTTTACCAGATCGTGTTTTACCTCTCCGCCGCTGGTGGACAGCTCATTGTGAACATTGGCGACCCCGCCAACTTCATGCCGTTTTCGATTGCCGCGATTCTGTTGGCGCTGGCCCTGATGCCGCTTGCACTGACCAAAATGGAGGCACCGGTCATTGAACAGGTCCAGCGTATCTCGTTTTTCACCCTGGCCAGGGAGTCCTTCACCGGTGTTGCCGGTGCTGTGACCTGTGGTGTCATGATTGGCGGTTTCTATGCACTCGGGCCGGTGTACGCAACCCTGGTCGGGCTGGACGTTGCCAGGACATCCACGTTCATGGCCAGTGCCATTGTCGCGGCCATGATCCTTGCCTGGCCGCTGGGCCGGCTCTGTGACCGTTTTGATCGCCGCCGGGTGATGTTCTGGATCGCCGTGTTGGCCGCGTCCGCCGCGGGTGGTGTTGGCGTCTTGGGGGCTGCCAACCCGTGGTTGCTGACCCTGCTAGTCGGTCTGTTCACCGGCCTTTCGGCCGCCCTTTATCCGGTTGCGGTGGCAATCACCAATGACCGTATGGAAAGTACCCGCATCGTTGCCGCCAGCGCCACGCTGCTGCTCAGTTACGGGGTTGGCAGTGTCATCGGGCCGGTTGTCATGGCTGAACTGATCAACCTTCTGGGACCGAAAGGCCTGTTTTTCGGCAATGCCGGTTTCCTGTTGGTGCTGGCGGTGATTACCAGCTACCGGATCAGCCATACCGAAGACGTTGCCGTGGCGGATCAGGAGCACTTCGTGCCAGCCATGCCGGAGGCCTCGCCGGTGCTTGCCGAGATGGATCCGCGAAATACCGAGTTCCACGAGTCTCCTGAAGTCGAGGAGATGCAGGAAGAGCAGCGTCAGGCCAGCTGACGCTGCTTTCGGTATTCCCCGATTTTGTTTTTACTTTCATATCTGTTTTTATTTCAATGGTTAGCATACTATTGGTGACTTTCCGATAATGTGAATTATTGGCCGAGTGCGCGGCTGCGCCCGGCCCGGGCCAAGCCCCTTTGTTTATGGAGTGACGACAAATGAGAGACCAGTTTCCTTTTGCGGTAGCGCGGGTTACCCGGCGCTGGAGAAAAATGCTCGATGAGCGCCTGAAGGACCTGGGCGTCACCCAGGCGCGCTGGAGCACCATGGTGTACCTGGAAAAAGGCGGTGAAGGGCTGACCCAGCGCGAACTGGCAAGCCTGATGGCGATCGAGAATCCGACTCTGGTTCGTCTGCTGGACAGCCTTGAGCAGCAAGGACTGATCGAGCGCCGGCCCTGCCCGAACGATCGACGGGCCCGGCGCCTGCACCTGACAAATGCCGGGCGTGCGTTTATGGATGACCTCTCCGAGCGAGCCGAGGTGCTGCGCGAGGAAATGCTTGAAGGCATCAGTGACGAAGAGATCGAGTGCACCGTGAAGGTCTTCCACAAGATCCTGGAAAACGCTGAAAAGCAGAAGTAATCCTTGGCTGATAATTCAGTTGAGGGTCTGAAAGCCCGCTACGGAGATCGCTGGCGCTGGCTGGCTGTGGTCACGGTGATGACGGGCACCATGGCCACGGTGCTCAGTGCCACTGTGGTCAACGTAGCGCTGCACGACATCATGGTGGAGTTTGGCATTCGCCAGGGCCAGGTCCACTGGCTGGCGACGGGTTTCATTGCCGCCATGACCACCACCATGCTCGCCTCCTCCTGGCTGCTGGATCACTTCGGGGTTCGCAAGACCCTCGCCGTCGCCATGTTCCTGTTCACCCTGATTTCCATTGTCGGTGGCTTTGCCGAGACGCCGGGCCAGCTTATCGCTGCGCGGATAGGACAGGGTGCCATGGCCGGCCTGATGCAGCCCATGGGCATGTACCTGGTGTTCCGTATCTTTCCCCGCCATCGCCGGGGCCATGCCATGGGCATCTATGGCATGGGGGTGATACTGGCGCCGGCATTGGGGCCGGTTCTTGGGGGCTTCCTGGTTGATCAGCTCGATTGGCGCTACGTGATGTTTGCACCGGCTCCGGTCACGCTTCTGGGCGTGTTGATGGCCTGGCGTTTCCTGCCCTTGCCGGTCTCCCGGCCGTCGCCCTATCGGTTCGATCTGCCCGGTTTGTTACTGCTCGGCCTCACCATCGCCCTGTCCCTGGATACTCTGAACCGACTGCAGCAGGCTTCAGGACAGCAGACATGGATTCTTGCTGAAGCATTGCTGGCCCTTTGCGGGCTGGTGTTCTTTGTGTTGCGTGAACGGCAGACTGCGCACCCGCTGGTGAACATCGGTTTGCTGCGCAAACCGGCATTCCTGTTCGCCTGCCTCGGGGCCATGGCACTCGGGCTGGCGCTGTTCGGATCCACCTATCTCATTCCGTTGTTTGTCCAGACAGCCCTCGGGTTCAGCGCGACGGAGGCAGGGTTGCTGATGCTGCCTGCAGGGATTGTCCTGGGTATGACGTTCCCGCTGGCCGGCCGTCTGGCGGACAGGCATAGCGCCCGGGTTCTGGTTGTCTTCGGGATTGGTGTATTTGCCCTTTCAGCCGTACTGTTTGCGTTGTCAGACCTCGAGCTGGCGTTTGGCTGGCTGGTTCTCTGGACCGTTTTGGGGCGCGTTGGTATCGGATTCATGCTTCCGGCCCTGTCAACCGGCGCCCTGAACCCGCTGGAACCACAGGAGTTAGGTGCCGGCTCCAGTAGCCTGAACTTTATGCGACAGCTCGGGGGCGCCTTTGGTGTCAACCTGGTGGCCCTGACCATCGAGTTTGGCGAGCACAGTGCGGGCATGCCAACGATCAATGCGTTCCATTCCGCCTGGTGGCTGGTGGCCGGGTTTGTGGCGGTCGCTGCGATTCCGGTATGGAGGATGCGGGTCTAGCCTCTCGCCTGGTTGCGACCCTGTTCCGAATTCATTAATATGCCGGCATCTCTTCAGGGGAGTAGCCTCCGCACCGGATCAGCCGGTCGGATGGTAGTCAACACACTTGGGGCCAAATCCCCATGGCTATCATGCTTCACCGCCACACCGGTGAAACTGGCAAGACCTGAGGCGGTTTCACCTCCATTGGGCGGAAGGTGGGCTGCCTCATGTCTGGTTGTCCGCCCTGGAGTTTTTCATGGACGCTTTTCTCGCCTCAACGGTCGCCGTCGCCATAGCGGAAATTGGTGACAAGACCCAGCTGCTGTCGCTTTTCCTCGTTGCCCGATACGCCACTCGTTTGCCCATTATCCTCGGCATTTTTGTGGCGACTATACTCAATCACGCATTATCGGCCTGGCTCGGTGCCTGGGTGGCTTCCTTTATTCCAGAAGCCTGGCTGCCCTGGATTCTGGCCGGCAGCTTTGTCGCCATCGCTCTGTGGCTACTGGTGCCTGACAAGGATGACAGCGCAGACTCGAAGTTTCTGGGCATGGGGGCGTTCATGGCCACCACCATCATGTTTTTCCTGGCGGAAATCGGCGACAAGACCCAGGTGGCAACGGTCGTTCTCGCCGCCCGCTTTACCGAAACCTTCTGGGTTATTCTGGGCACCACGGTGGGGATGCTGCTGGCCAACATACCGGTTATCATGGCAGGACGCTGGCTGATGGAACGGTTGCCCCTTGCCACAGCCCGGATTGGCGCAAGCGTTCTGTTCGTGGTGCTTGCCGTTGTAACAGTGTGGGCAACCTTTATGAACTCCTGAGGGTACTTGCTGTCACTGTACCCGGTTGCCTGATGCTTTCGGAATGTTTTCTATGTGGTTCAGATTCTTAGTGGTTTTTGCTTTGGCACAGCTCCTGACATTTCCGACCATCGGGTCGGCACAGCCTGTGGAGGCTGCCAGTAATTCGGATGCCCCGGAGAAGCCCGATAGAAGCCCTCGTGTGCCCACGTTCCCGATCCAGGGGGACCTGGCCGGGGAGCTCGGCGTATTCGAGACCCGTTACGAGGACACTTTTGCCGGCATTGGCAACCGTCTGGCCATGGGCTATCTGGAGTTGGTGAAGGCCAATCCCGGTGTCGACCCCTGGCTACCCGGAGACGGCACCACGATTACCCTGCCGCGCCATTATGTGCTGCCCGACTCCCGGCGTGAGGGCATTGTCATCAATCTTGCGGAGTACCGCCTGTACTACTTCACCGATCAGGGAGTTCAGGTGTACCCGGTTGGAGTGGGAACGGCTGAAAACCCCTCTCCGCTGACCGATGCCGAAGTCACCATGCCGCTGGAATCTCCGGCCTGGTACCCGCCGGCCAGTATTCGCGCGGAGTATGAGGCGTCCGGGGATTACCTGCCTCGGATGATTCCCCCGGGCCCAGGGAATCCGCTTGGTACCCACGCCCTGTTGCTGAGCGAGAAAGGCTATCTGATCCACGGCACCAACAAGAAATTTGGTGTGGGCATGCCGGTCAGCCATGGCTGTTTCCGGATGTACAACGAGGATATCTCCAGGTTTGTATACCAGGTTGAAAAAGGTACACCGGTTCAGGTTGTCCACGATGCCGTCAAGATCGGTTTCTCGGATGGTGAGGTCTGGCTTGAGGTGCACCGCCCCCATGAAGACTACCCCCGAGAAGATCGTGACCGTTTATGGCAGCAGGTCTTCGCTGAAGTTGAAGCTTTCCGCAGCCAGCATCCGGGCGTTGAGGTAAAGCGTGGCGCCATTGAGCTGGCAGTGGACCAGGCCGATGGCCTGCCAACCATGATTGGTGAACGGGTTACCCAAATGGCCGCAGACAAGACCGTGGAAGAGAAATCACCGGAATCGGCCAACGAGCCGGAGCAGCGGCTATACTTCTGAGATAGAGTTCCGGGCAAGAGTGCTGCGCTGCGTGAGTGCCTGAGACAGAACCGCGGCTACTGTGCCATCGTATGTCCAGCAATTAGAATTTTTCCGGATCCGGGGAGGCGTCATGCAGGTAAACCATCCCATGCGATCACAGAACCCTGCCCGCCTTCGGCGCTGGGCCCTGGTGCTGGTGACCGGCGCCCTGCTGGCACTGGCTTCCCTTGCCCATCAGGTCTTTGCCCAGCAGAAGGCCTCCGAGACCGCTCTGGTGCTCACGGTTGAGGGCGCCATTGGGCCCGCGACCATGGACTATGTCACCCGGGGCATTCGTAGGGCCGAGTCTGAGGGTGCCGGTCTGGTGATCATTGAAATGGACACCCCGGGCGGCCTGATGGATTCCATGCGGGATATCATCAAGGTAATTCTTGCCTCCGAAGTTCCCGTGGCTACCTATGTTTCCCCGCAGGGCGCCCGGGCCGCCAGCGCTGGCACGTTCATTCTCTATGGCAGTCACATTGCCGCGATGGCCCCTGCGACCAATCTGGGCTCTGCGACGCCGGTTCAGATGGGCGGCCTGCCGGGTAGCCCGGAACCGGAGAGCGATCCGGCCTCCGGCGAGCCGCAAACGGAGGAAGGCTCTGATTCCGCATCCGGGTCTTCGTCTGACGGCGAACAGCAAGCCGGCGACGATGACAAACGGCGCGGCGGTACCGCCATGGAACGCAAGGTTCTGGAAGATGCGGTCAGTTATATTCGCGGGCTGGCGGAACGTCACGGCCGGAATGCCGAGTGGGCCGAGGAAGCCGTCCGTGAGGCGGTGAATCTCGGTGCCGACGAGGCCCTGGAAAAGAACGTCATTGACGTGGTCTCACCCAACATTCGGGACTTGTTGCAGCAAGTGGATGGCCGGACCGTTCGCATGGCGTCGGGCGACATGACCCTGAACACGGCCAGTCTGGAAATCGTCAGGTCCCAGCCGGACTGGCGAACCCGCCTGCTTTCGGTGATCACCGATCCGAACGTTGCCTACTTCCTGATGATTATCGGCTTCTACGGCATCATCTTCGAACTGGCCAACCCCGGTGCCGTCGTGCCGGGCGTGATTGGTGCTATCTCATTGATTCTCGCACTCTTTGCCTTCCAGGTTCTGTCGGTGAATTATGCCGGCCTGGCATTGATCATCCTCGGGTTGGCGTTCATCGTGGGGGAGGCGTTTGTGCCCAGTTTCGGGATATTGGGGGTCGGCGGGATTGTCGCCTTTGTGACCGGTTCGATCATCCTGATGGATGGCAGCCACCGGGATATATCGCTACCGACAATTGGCGGCACCGCCGTGGTGGCCGGTGGCTTTATCCTCTGGACGGTGACCCGTTTCATCGGCCTGCGTCGACGGCATCCGGTCAGTGGGGCCGAGCAGCTCACCCATGAGGAAGGCGTGGCACTGGATGAATTTTCCGGGGAACACGGGCATTACCGGGGCCATATCCGGCTCAGCGGTGAGCGTTGGAATGCCATCAGCGAAGCGCCTGTCAAGGAGGGTGACCGGGTTCAAGTGACAGCAATTGAAGGTTTAACGGTAACTGTGAGGGTCATTCCGGATAACGGCTGACCCGGCAGACAAAGTAACGGCAATACAAGGAGGCCGTATGATTGGCGATCTGATTCCCTATCTGGCACCTACGGTGGTGTTACTGCTCATTCTTGCTTCGGCCATCAAGATCCTGCCGGAGTACGAGCGTGGCGTTGTGTTCTTTCTCGGGCGGTTCCAGGGTGTTAAAGGCCCGGGGCTGATCATCGTCATCCCCGGGATTCAGCAGATCGTGCGGGTGGATCTTCGGGTAATCACCCTGGATGTTCCCAGCCAGGACGTTATCTCCCGCGATAACGTGACGGTGCGTGTGAATGCTGTGCTTTACTTCCGTGTCGTGGATCCCGAGCGGGCGATTATCCGGGTGGAGGATTTCAATTCCGCAACCAGCCAGCTGGCCCAGACCACGCTACGGTCGGTGCTTGGCAAGCACGATCTCGACGAAATGCTGTCAGAGCGTGACAAGCTCAATTCGGATATCCAGGAAATCATCGATGCCCAGACCGAGGAATGGGGTATCAAGGTGGCCAACGTGGAAATCAAGCACGTGGATCTCAACGAGTCCATGATTCGTGCCATTGCCCGCCAGGCCGAGGCCGAGCGCGAACGTCGTGCCAAGGTCATCCATGCCGAGGGGGAATTGCAGGCGTCCAAGAAACTGGTGGAAGCGGCGGATGTCATGTCCACCAACTCCGGTTCCATGCAGCTGCGTTACCTGCAGACCCTGGCAGATATGAGCAATACCAATTCATCCACCATTGTGTTCCCGCTGCCAATGGAGTTGATGACCACGTTCCTGAAGGAAAACAAACCCTTTACGCCTGATAAGCCCGATCCGGACAAACCCGAACCCGAGGCATAAAAAAAGGCCGGCATTGCCGGCCTTTTCTGTTACGTATCAGCCTTACTTCTGGCTGGCACGCTCGAGCATACGCTTGGCACGCTCGTTTGCTTCGTCGGCAGCTTTCTGGGCTGCACGAGCAGCGGCCAGAGCTTCTTCCGCAGTCTGCTGGGCAGTGCGGGCGGAGCTGGCAGCGCTGTTAGCGGTGTTCATTGCATTTTCAGCAGTGCGCTCAGCGGAGCTAGCGGTTGCATTCGCTTCGTCGAGGGCGCCCTGGTCAGTCGTGGCACAACCTGCAGTCAGAGCAGTGGCCAGTGCAATCCCGGCGATCGTCAGTTTACGCATTGTAAATCCCCTTATTGGTCGAGTTATTTCCTGTGATCCGAAAGTCAGTATAGACGACTTCCTGTCAACCTGTGCCCGATAGGCATAATAGGCGTTGACTACCGGAGTCGTTAAACAGTGTAAAACACTGTAAGCCAAAATGTTAACTCAGGATAGGTAAATATTCTTAGCGTATGACAACAACTTAATACTGCTGTCAGGCTTTTCTCAGGGGTGAATGCTGATCGGGGTCCCGTTCGACACCAGTTGCCAGATTTCGTCCATCTCTTCGTTGGTCACGGCAATACAGCCATCGGTCCAGTCAAGACCGGTGTAGGCGAAGGCCATGTCGCCTACGTCATTGGGAAGGCCATGAATCATGATGCTGCCACCGGGATTCAGACCCCAGGCCGACGCCAGTTCACGGTCCCGCTCGCTGGGGTAGGAGATGTGGATGGATTTGTAGAAATCGCTTTCGGCATTGCGCCAGTCCAGCGTGTAGTCGCCTTCGGGGGTGCGTTCGTCACCTTCATACAGCTTGTGACCTTCCGGGTTGTCGCCCAGGGAAATGCGGTAGCTGCGAACCACGTCTTCGCCGTCCATCAGGTAAAGACGACGCTCTCCCTTACGGACGACCACCTTGCTGACACTGCCGATATCCGCGGGCTCATACAGGGATGCACCGGGCATCCGGGTGTCGGCCTTCGCCAGCAGGTCGGTGGCGAAGGCATTCGGGGCGAGCCCCAGACAGAGCAGGGCGAGAGTGGATAGCAGGGCGCGGAAAATACTCATGTCCTTAACTTACCAATGATTAATCTTTGTACAGGCGTTTTATACCACAGCCTGCAAGGGATCTGTTAAGGGGTTTTGTTAACTTTTTTGGCTATCTGGTTCGTTGTTCAGCCATTTTGTGAACTGTCCATCTTCAGACCCACCTTGGTCACCTGGTCAGCGCTGGTGGCCCGGGCAACCAGAGTCACCGGGCCGAGGGTCACAACATCGCCGACAACGGGGTGACCTTTGGTGCGCCGGGCAAAGCATTCGGCCAGGGACAGTTCCGGGGGCAGGTCATCAAATTCGATGCCGTAGACCTGCTCGACATCGCCGAGCAGGGCATCGCCGTTGAGCACGAAATCACCAAAGAATGCCCGCTCGGCAAGGTATTTGGGCGCGTGGCGGCCGCTAAGTGCCTTGCCCAGTTCCGGCAATACGCTGGGGGTTGCGAACATCGCCACCATGTCGCCACTGGATACCTCCAGATCGGCTTTCGGCTGTAAACAGACCCGGTTACGGAACACGCCGGCCACAGCGGTGTTCTCCGGAAAGCGCAACTGGCTGAGTCGGCGTGGCGTTTCCCAGATTTCGCCCCGCAACGGGAACAGCATCAGTTCGTGGTCGCCCGCCGCCGGGGCATCCAGGGGCAGTCTTCGGTACGGGTCTTCACCGGCTGGCACCTCCAGGCGAAGTTTCCGGGCCAGTGGTGTCATGGTGGTGCCCTGCACCAGGAGCGAGACCAGAACGATAAAAAAGGCGGCGTGGAACACCAGCTGGGCTTCCGGCAAGTCGGCAATGATCGGGAACAGGGCAAGCACGATGGGCACAGCCCCGCGCAGGCCGACCCAGCTGATAAAGCCGAGCTCGCGGCGGTTAAAGGCAAACGGCCAGAGGGTCAAAATGACGGTCAGCGGGCGGATGATGAAAATCAGAGAGAGGGCCAGTATTAACCCCCCGCCGGCCAGCGGAATCAGGTCCGAGGGGGTTACCAGCAGCCCCAGCATCAGGAACAGGCACAACTGGGCCAGCCAGGCCAGGCCATCATGGACCTGCAGGATCATCGGCATCATCCGGACATGACGGTTGCCAATCACCACGCCCGTCAGGTAAATCGCCAGAAAGCCGCTGCCGCCGAGGGCATTGGTGGCGGAAAACACTGAAATTCCTGCAGCTGCCACCAGCAAGGGATAGAGGGAAGGCGTCAGGCGGATGCGATTGGCCAGCTCTACCACGGCAAAGCCGCCAATAATCCCGGCAACCGCGCCGATGCCGAATTGTTGCACGAGCATGCTCAGGGCGGCCCAGCCCGCGTGATCGCCGTCGTTGCCGATCAGCGTGACCAGCATCAGGGTCAGGAAAATCGCCATGGGATCGTTGCTGCCGGATTCGATCTCCAGGGTGGCGCTGACCCGCTCGTTCAGGTGCAGGCCGCGGCCCTGGAGCAGGGAAAACACGGCGGCGGCATCGGTGGATGAGATGATGGCGCCGATCAGCAAAGCGGTAAGCCAGTGCAGATCGAACACCCACCAGGCGACAACCGCGGCGCCAGCGGCGGTCATTGCCACGCCCAGCGTGGCCAATATCAGCGCGGGTTTCAGGCCCACGCGGAAGGTTTCCGCCCGGGTGCGCATGCCACCGTCCAGCAGGATCACGCCCAGCGCCAGGTTGGCGATCACGAACGCCAGCTCGAAATTGTCGAACTGAATACCCCCCGGGCCATCCTCGCCCATCATCATGCCCACGACCAGAAAGATCAGCAGCACAGGCATGCCCACCCGGCTGGAAAGCGGGCTGAGCAAGATGCTGATGACCAGCATCAGGGCGCCAATCAGGGTCAGGGTGGGGTCCATTGTTGCTCCAGACAGAATGCTTGCCCCCGGGCGGGCAGAGCGCTTATATTGCTCACGCAGTGATCGTGCATGCGGGTGTAGTTCAATGGTAGAACGGCAGCTTCCCAAGCTGCATACGAGGGTTCGATTCCCTTCACCCGCTCCACCGGTATCTTCTCACACTCCCCTGCTTCATCCGTAACATCTTTTACTTCATGCGCTTGCGAATTGACGATCTGATTCTCCGCCGGAGGTTTGCGCAATTCCGGGCCCGTTGCTAGGTTTTAAGACAGGTGTCCAACACGGCAGCTGTGTGGCTGTCGAGGGGAAACTGCATGTCTGAAAATGCGGCAAACGGCATTGCCGAACTCTGGGCGACAGGATTTTTTATCCTCGCAGTGGCGGGCCTTTGTGCCTTTATGGTGGGGGTTTCCAGCCTGTTGGGTGGCCGCAGTCGCGGTATCAGCAAATCTCTTCCCTTCGAGTCGGGCATCGTTGGCGCCGGCAGTGCCCGCCAGCGTTTTTCTGTCCAGTTCTACCTGGTGGCGATGCTGTTCGTCATCTTCGATATTGAAGCGGTGTTCCTGTTTGCCTGGGCCATCGTCATCCCCGATGTCGGCTGGACCGGTTTCTGGGGCGCCGCTGTGTTCATCTTCATCCTGCTGGCCGGACTCGTCTACGACAGTCGCACTGGTGCCCTCGACTGGGCGCCTGAACAGAGTCCGGCACGCAAGCGCGGCGCATAGCAATTCACGCTCCGGGTCTCCGGATTCTGCGGAATCGGGAGAAGGACGGGGTTGTGTGACCATCAAGGGAGGTTTTCATGGCCTATACCCTGACAAGGGCCGAGGGTGCTTCGGGAAGCAATACCCGTTATCCGGTGGATCGGCGCGAAAGGGTCGAAGACCCGGTCAAACAACAGCTTGAACGCAACGTTTTTACCGGCAAGTTGAGTGAAGTGCTCAATTCAGCGGTCAACTGGGGTCGCAAGAATTCCCTCTGGCCCTACAACTTCGGGCTGTCCTGTTGCTATGTGGAAATGACCACGGCGTTTACTGCGCCCCACGATATTGCCCGGTTTGGCTCGGAGGTGATCCGGGCCTCCCCCAGACAGGCAGATTTCATGGTGATTGCCGGCACCTGCTTCATCAAGATGGCGCCGGTTATCCAGCAGCTTTACGACCAGATGCTGGAGCCGAAATGGGTGATTTCCATGGGCTCCTGCGCCAACTCCGGCGGTATGTACGACATCTACTCGGTGGTTCAGGGGGTGGATAAATTCCTGCCGGTGGATGTGTATGTGCCGGGATGTCCGCCACGCCCGGAAGCGTTTCTGCAGGGGTTGCAGCTGCTGCAGGACTCCATCCAGGAAGAGCGGCGGCCTCTTTCCTGGGTGGTGGGTGACCAGGGCGTTTACCGGGCGGAGATGCCTTCGCAGCGGGAGAAATGGCGGGATCAGCGAATCCAGGCCACGGAATTGAGGAGCCCCGACAAGCTTTAAAGCCGCTTGCCGTCGTTTACAACTGATTGCCAGGAGTCAAACCACGAGCATGAGCAGTAGCGCAGACAATGCCGACGTTGAACTGGTCGAATCCCTGCAGCGGGATTTTGGCGAGGCTGTGCTGTACCGCCAGCAGACCTGCACCGGCATGCCTGTGCTCTGGGTGTTGCGGGCGGCACTGACCGATATCCTGGACTATCTGAAGCGCCTGGATGCGCCCTTTGATCTGCTGTACGACCTGTCGGCCACCGACGAGCGGCTGCGCGGCCATCGCCAGGGCCTGCCGGACGCTGATTTCACCGTTTTTTACCAGCTGATGTCCATTTCCCGCAATCGGGACATCATGCTGAAAGTCGCTCTGGTCGAGGAAGACCTGAGCGTCCCTACCGCTACCGGAGTGTTTCCGGCGGCCAACTGGTATGAGCGGGAAGTGTGGGACATGTTCGGCATCAGTTTTTCCGGCCACCCGCATCTTGAACGCATCCTGATGCCGCCCACCTGGACGGGACACCCCCTGCGCAAGGATTACCCCGCCCGGGCGACGGAATTCGACCCCTACACGCTTACGTTGGAGGGCCAGGAGACCGAGCAGGACGCCCTCCAGTTCGTACCCGAAGCCTGGGGCATGGCCAGAGAGCGGGACGGCGCGGAGTTCATGTTCCTGAACCTTGGTCCCAACCACCCCTCCGCCCATGGTGCCTTCCGTATTGTGCTGCAACTG
>Ga0209936_1000659_pt1 | contig 20378 bp, 18 predicted proteins | sample SalPonR1_A_D1_MG_FD_185694 | JGI IMG/M metagenome (GOLD analysis project Ga0209936, IMG submission 185694) | Salt pond soil microbial communities from South San Francisco under conditions of wetland restoration - Salt Pond MetaG R1_A_D1_MG... ... | reverse complement strand
ATGATGAGGATAATAAAGACTTAAAAGACGACAGACGGCGAGATATGGATGCTAATTATGGAAAAAAAGTTTATCACTGGGAAGATGAAAATGGGAATAAATATAAAAAAGTAAAAAGCTGGTTTGGCTATAAACTGCATTTAATAGTAGATAGTATGTATGAACTACCTGTAGCATTTGAAGTTACTCTTGCTTCCAGCGGCGAACCTCCTAAAGCTCGCAAACTTATAGATGAACTAAATGAAAAAAATTCGGAGATATTAGAGGATTGCAAGTTTTTTTCAGCAGATAGGGGATATGATGACGGGAAACTAAGTAAAAAACTCTGGAATAAACACGAGATAAAACCCGTAATAGATATAAGGAATATGTGGGAAGGTGATAAGACCCGTGTGCTGGAGGGGACAGACAATGTAGTAAGTAGTGATTTGAGTCCCTTCTGCCTAAAATAGGAATTAGGGATTCTTTTATTTTGATTATATATCGCTTTCTTTTTCTCTATATAAGACCTCAACCTCATTCGTATCCATTCATCTAATCTGCGGAAAAGTCCTTTCACATTTCCATGACCAAAATAATTTCCCCAACCCCTTATCTTGGGATTTAACTCTCTTATGATGAAATCTATATTCCAGGGCTGGTTTCTTTTTGTTACTTTTCTCACTTTATTTTTAAATGCTTCGAGTGCTTTTTCTTTTGGCCTTTTGTATCTCCAGGTTATAAATTCAAAACCCAGAAACTCAAACCCTCTTCCGAAATTAGTTATTACCGTCTTTTCTGGATGTAATGTTAAATCAAGCTCTGCTTCCATAATTTCTTTAACAACTTCATAGGCTCTTTTAGCTTTCCTCTTTGATTTTGTCATTATTACAAAGTCATCCGCAAATCTCACAACTTTGTAGCCTCTTTTAGTCATCTTTTTATCAAATTGATGTAAAAAGATATTTGCTAAAAGCGGTGATATAACTCCACCTTGAGGTGTCCCTTGCTCTGTGGGTACTAAACTTCCCTCCGTCATGACGCCTGCATCTATCTGTGACCTCCCTGGTCTAAATCCATAGGAACAATCACAAAATACTTTCTCAAATATCGGCTCCAGAATCCTTTTCAGTGTTGCCTGGGCTATTCTATCTTTTACAGTGGGTATCCCTAGTGGTCTCTTTCTACCATCATCTTTGGGTATGAATACTCTTAGTACTGGTTTTGGGTTATATCTATCTTCTTTAAACTGTCTGTATAATTCCCTCTTACACTACCAGCTAAACCCTACTGATATCATCAGTGTTTAAACTGCTTAAATCTAATTTACCACTTCTGTATTATTTCCAGTTTCGATGATGTAGGTATCCTTCACTCAGTTGATTTTATCCTCCTACAGGTTACCCTGTAATCTATGGGTCAACTTTCTTTGCTACTATGATACCATCTGACTTCTATTTAAGCCTTATCTTGATTTTCCCGTTAAGGTTATATCTCGACTTATTTCAATCAGTTTTGATAGAAAACTTAAATAGAACCTCTCTCGGTCAATTACATTACCTTACTGTCATTCCGACCCTAATCACACCTAATTATCTAACATGTATTCATGGGGTACAAGCTAACTCTGAACTTCCCCGTAATTTTGGCGGGTCGTCATAATTAAATGCCACCTCTGGTTTACATAATGTTTCGGACTAACAGTACGTCTCAGGCTCTCCAGATTCCACTTCACAGTGAACACCCTGCCATTGTTGACTTCATGTACCATATTGATTCAGACTTAGGCCGACGTTTGTTTTCTCCGTTTGCTCACCCTTTTCGTCTGTGAGTGCCACAATATCTCAACCTTATCTCCATGTTAAAGCACAGATAGGACTTGCACCTATTATCATTGTAATTTACGAGACACACAAAATAAACAGCTATATTTTTAAATAGATAGCTGTTATTATAAGAGATTTTTAAGATTATTAAACAAAAATTAGGCGCAACGCAAAAAGCTTTTTTATTTTATTACTTGACATATTTTAATTGCAAGAGTATAATAAATGCTAGTGGATGAAAATATTTGCAGCAAATATTTTCACAAGGAGGTTTTTGATATGGATAGAGAAGGCAAATACGAGCAAATAATATTCCAGATGAAAGCAAGTAAGCTGTATTTTATTGAAGGATATGAACAGAAAGAGATTGGTAAAATGCTTGGCTGCTCTACGGCGACTGTTTCTCGGGCATTAAAAAAAGCAAGAGAGAAGAATATGATAGAAATAAAAATCAAAAACCCCCTGGAAGAAGCCTCTCAGCTTGAGCAATCATTAAGGGAAAGATATGAATTAAAGGAGGCTGTAGTTGTTAGAGGTGTTTTTAAAGAACCTGATACATATCGCAAAGCAGTTGGAGTTGTAGCTGCTGAGCTGGCAAGCAACATATTACAATCTGGTGATCTTGTTGGCATTTCTAGTGGTAGAACAATTTATGAAATGATTAGGTCACTGCCTCTTTATGGCAAAAAAATAAATATGGAAGTATTACCTCTGCTTGGTGGTATGGGCATAGTTGATGTAAGATATCAGATTAATGAATTAACAAGAATGTTTGCGGAGAGTTTTAAAGGAAAGGCAAATGTGCTTAATGTGCCGCTAGTTGTTAAAGAACAAAAGACCAGAGATTTATTGCTGGAAGAGAGGACAACCAGATTTATAACCCAGAAATGGAAGAAACTTAATAAGGTATTTATTTCAATTGGGAATGCGGCTTCGGATTCACCATCACTTAATTATTGGTATTCTGATTTAAATAAAAAAGAAGAGGAACTAATATTCACAGACTCAGTAGGAGATATTTGTGGTAGATTCTTTGACAGTTGTGGAGAGGAATGTAAGACTGAGGTAACCAACAGGATAATTAGTCTAAATTTAGAACAATTAAAGAAAGTTAAGACTAGAATCGGTATTGTAACGGGCCCGGGTAAGATAGAAGGCCTGAAGGCTGCACTACTTAAGGGTCTTATCAATATAGTTGTTACTGATGCGGAAACAGCACGAGGTATATTGGATAAACATTGATATCATTATTAAATCAAAGGAGTGATGTTCTATGAAAGCAGCAGTATATAAGGGTCCAAATATTCTGGATATAGAGGAGGTTAAAACCCCGGTAATTGAAAAAGAGAATGAAATATTGGTTAAAGTAAGTATTTCTGCCATTTGTGGTACCGATATAAAGACTTATCTTCGTGGACACAGGGCCTTTAAACCTCCTGTTATTCTGGGCCATGAATTTGCAGGAGAGGTAGCTGAGATTGGAGATGAGGTTACAACCTGTAAGGTAGGTGATAAAGTTACGGTAGCCCCCTTTATTGAGTGTGGCCGCTGTTTTTACTGTCAAAATAATGTAGCTGAACTCTGTAAAAACAGAATATTTCCCAGCAATGGTGCTTTTACAGAGTATGTTAAGATAGATGATTCATACGCAAAGACCGGTATGGTAAAGATTCCTGATAATGTGGATATGCAGGCTGCTTCCCTGACTGAACCACTGGCATGTGTTATTAATGCAATAGAAGACTGTCAGATAAAATTAGGTGATAGGGTCCTAGTAGTTGGAGCAGGTCCGATGGGTTTATTAAATGTACTGGTATCAAAGTTGCAAGGAGCGGCTGAGGTGTTGGTCAGTGAACCTGTAAAAGAAAGGAGAGAACAGGCTCAGAAGGTGGGTGCTTTAACTATAGACCCCACTACTGAAGATATTGCATCAAGGGTTAAAGAGCTGACAGATGGACTGGGTGTAGATGTCCTGATTGCAGCTGTAGCTAATACTGAAATTGTAAAGGGTGTTCTTGAACTGGTAAGATCAGGGGGGAAGATTATGTTCTTTGGAGGCTTCCCGGGTTCATCTACCTTGGAGTTTGATCCCAATCTCGTTCATTACCGTCAGGTTTCTATACTTGGAAGTTCAGGTTATACTTCTGGACAGTTCAGACAGGCAGCTAATTTAATTGCTACCAGAAGAATAAATCTTGAAGAGCTAATTACACATAGTTTTGACTTTGACCAGATTTTAGACGCTTTTGAAGTATCAGTTGCCCATCAGGGCTTAAAAATTACACTTTCTATGAATTGAATTTAAAAAGGAGGCTTAATATTATGTTTGGAATTAAAAACAGGATGGCAAGGATAGTTAATCCCGAGACAAACAGAACTTTAATAATGGCAATGGATCACGGAATGGTAATGGGGCCTACACATGGTATTGAAAAGCCCGCTGAGACATTGAAACTAATGGATGGTTATATGGATTCGATGATTATCAACAAGGGAATTTTGACTACCTGCTTTGAACCAGATGGTAAAACAGGGCTTGTTTTAAGAATCTCCGGGGGACCTACTATTCTAGGGGATCTGACAACTGAAGGGATAACCACGAGTATTGAAGAGGCTCTTCGCCTTGGCGCAGATGCTGTAATAATTAATGTTTTTATTGGAACACCACAGGAGAGTCCTTCTCTCATTGCTTTTTCCAGAATTGCTGATGAATGTCATAAGTATGGCCTTCCAGTTATTGGGGCAACTGCGGTTGGCAAGGATAAAGAAAAACACTTTGATCCCAAATATGTAAAGTTGGGTTCCAGAGTAGTTGCTGAACTCGGGGCAGATATGGTTAAGACATATTATACTGGACCGGGCTATGAAGAGGTTGTCAATAGCTGTCCAGTTCCGATAGTATTAGCTGGTGGACCAAATGCAAATACCGATAAAGATACCCTAAATATGATTGCTGAAGCTCTGAAACAGGGTGTAGCAGGTGTAGCTATGGGTAGAAGGATATGGCAGAGCGAAGATCCCCGGAGCATAATTAAAGCTATCTATGGTATCATTCATAATAACTGGTCGACAGAAGAAGCATTAGCCAGTATGAGGAAAGAAAATGTCTAGTCTGAATCAAGAAAAACTAATTCTTACAGCAGAATACATAACCAAAGAATTTCCGGGGGTTAAAGCACTGGATAATGTAACATTTCAGCTCAAAAAAAACGAAATTCATGCTCTGGTTGGAGAGAATGGTGCTGGAAAATCAACCTTCTCCAAGATATTAGCTGGTGAGTATAAACCTACTTCAGGCAGTCTTTATCTAAATGGACAGTCTATAAGTATTCAAAATACCATGCATGCAATTAATCTTGGTATTGGAATGGTCTATCAAGAGAGAAACCTGGTTCCATATTTTACAGCAGTTGAAAACATTTTTTTGGGGAAAGAGCTCATAAGCTCTGGTCTGCTAAACAACAGTCAGATGCAGGTTAGAGTCCAGAAGATGATGGCCCAGATCGGTGTAGAATTTGAGATGGATCAGCCAGTAAGTAAGCTGGGGCCTTCAAAACAGCAGTTAGCAGAAATAATTAGAGTTCTTTTATTGAAACCTCAGATTATGATCTTTGATGAACCAAGCTCTAGCTTAACCCAGAGTGAAACAAAGGCCTTCTTCGGCTTGCTCAAAAAAATAAAGAAGGATGTCTCAATTATCTTTATCTCACACCGCCTGGAAGAAGTCTTTGAAATAAGTGACAGGATAACAGTATTTAGAGATGGCAAAAAGATAGATACTGTTGATACGAAAAAAGTAGATAAGGATGAAGTCATAAAGATGATGGTTGACAGGGATATTACTGAACTATATCCCAAAAAGGATGTTTCGTTAGGAGAAACCCTGCTTAAGGTTAATAAGGTTAGTACAGATTATCTGGAGGAAATTAATTTTGAGGTCAAAAAAGGAGAGATACTTGGTTTTTCAGGAATGGTTGGTTCAGGCAGAACTGAACTTGCTGAGGTTATCTTTGGACTAAAAAAATTCAACAGTGGAAGTATCGTTTTTGATGGAGAAGGGCTTTCCCTTAACAAACCAGCAGATGTTATTAACAAAGGAATTTATCTTATTCCTGAAGACCGGAGGGTTGAAGGTCTAAATCTGGAAATGGATGTTCGTCAAAATCTCTCTCTGGTGCATCTGCAAAAAGCTTGTTCGGGATTGTTTATCAATAAAAACAAGGAAAAAGACCTGGCCTCAAAACTAATTGACAAATTTGATATTCGGATATCTGACCAGCATCAAAAGGTACTGAATTTGAGCGGAGGAAACCAACAGAAGGTAGTTATTGGGAAGTGGCTGGCCAGACAGGCGAAATTGCTGATTATGGATGAAGCTACAGCTGGTATTGATGTTGGTGCCAAAAGGGAAATATACAAAATCATAGTTGAACTGGCTGCTAAAGGGGTTTCGATAATATATATTTCCTCTGATCTGCCTGAGCTGATGGGCATATGTGATAGAATATATGTTATGGAATCCGGGAAGATTGCCGCTGAATATCCCAGAGAGGAATTTTCCCAGGAAAAAATTCTAGAAAGCGCTGTAGTAAGTAAGGGACCATTTGGAGGGGATAAGAGATGAGAAATAATAAAGGACTGCTGTCAAATGACTTTTTTGAAAAATACGGTATACTTGTTGGCCTGGGTATACTGGTTATTTTCTTTTCTATTAAAGAACCAAGATTTATCAGCTCGAGAAACATATTAAATCTATTAAGGCAAATTTCTATACTGTCCTTACTTTCGGGTGGCCTTACTTTCAGTATGATTTTAAATGAATTTGATTTATCTGTAGGCGAGCTGGCAGGATTAAGCGGAGTACTAACAGCTACACTGCTGGTGGCAGGTGTTAATTTTCTGTTAACAGTACTTATAATCATGATTGTTGGTCTGGTCTTTGGTTTTCTTAATGGCTTAATTGTGACAAAACTCAGGATACTGTCATTTATTGAAACATTGGCAATGTCGACCATTGTCCTTGGCGTTAATTATTTTATTACCAGAGGCAAACCTATTTATGGTAACTTTCCAGCAGGCTTTAATGCTATTGGTCGGGGTTATCTGGGCTCTGTACCGGTTCCAGTTATAATTGCCCTGGTTATTCTGTTAATGGGGATAGTGTTGACTAGAAAGACAAAAATAGGTCGTTATATGTATGCAATTGGAGGAAATATTATAGCTGCAAAACACTCAGGTATCAATACTGACCGGTATCGTATTCTGGGTTTAACCCTATCTGGCTTGTGTGCTTCAATTGGTGGTATTGTTCTTGCTTCCAGGCTTGGTTCAGGACAACCTACTGCTGGAAGTGGGTTTATGCTGGAATGTTTTGCTGCTGTATTTATTGGAACGGCAGTCTTTGGTAGAAGGATCCCCAACATTTTAGGTACATGTATAGGTGTAGTAATTATTGGTGTTCTCAGTAATGGTTTGACTATGATAGCTGTACCCTATTACTATGAATATATTATTAAGGGATTGGTTCTAATTGGCGCTGTTTCTATAACCAGTTTCCAGGGAATTGCCAATAAAACATAGGGGTGATGTAGAAAGAAAAAAAGGATTACTAGAAGCCTTAATTTAAAAAGGAGGAGAAAAAAAGTGAGAAATAAACTATTTATATTTAGTATGATAATTATGTTAATGGTGGGAATCACCGCAGTTGCAGGTGCAAGTGATGTCAAACTTGGTTATGTTACTGCTACAATAACTGCAACATCTCAGGCAAGAGAGGCAAAGGTTGTTGAAGAGTGGTGTAAGGAAAAAGACTGGGATTTAACAATTAAAAACGCAAACGGCTCCTGGGCTGATTATACAAGCGCTATAGAAACATTTATTGAAAGTGGTGTAGATGCAATTGCTGTTAGTAATGCCGATTTACAGAGCATCAAACCCGCAATTGAGGCAGCAAATAATGCCAATATTCCCTTAATAGCAGTGGATTCTGGCTGGGCACCGGGTGTTCTGGTAAATATTACGGCCAATAATTTTGTAATGGGTGCACAGATCTCCAGTTTCCTGGCAGATCGTTTAGGTGGCGAGGGTAATGTAGTAGCTATCAAGTTTAGACAGCACTTTGGTTGTAGGAGACGTGGTTTAGAGCTAGATACCATATTGTCTGAATTTCCAGAGATAAAATTGCTGGATGAACATGAAATGCCACCAGCAGGTTTTGTTGAAGATACCCAGTCTACAATGGAGACATGGTTAACCAGGTATGGTGATGATATTGACGCTGTTTTCTGTGTCTTTGATGACCTTGCTTCAACTGTGGCTTTGACAATAGAAGTTGCTGGTTATACTAAAGAAGATATGTTTGTAGTGGCAATAGATGGAACCGACCAAGCTTATGATTTGATTAGAAAAGGTAGTCCCTTTGTAGCTACCGTTGCTCAACCATTTGAAGGGTTTGCCCTAAAGGCTATGACAATAGTTGAAGATATTGTTGTAAATGGTATTGAGCCAGAAAAGGCTACCGGTGGCTTGCAGGTAATCTATCTTGATGCACCTTTAATAACAAAAGGAAATGTTCCTGCTCCCGGGAAGACCCCTTTTGAATAAGTAATGAATTAAGTCAGGCAATCATTCCAGAACTTCAGAGCCCTTTCTAAGGAGTAACAGGAAAGGGTTCTGTTTTTTAGAGGAGGCAAGAAGATGGAAAAAGAGTATCTTTTGGGGGTAGATATTGGGACTTCCGGTTCAAAGGGAGTTATTATCTCTTCAGATGGAAAAATCAAGGCTGACTCCTATGTTGAACACGAGCTAAGTATACCGCAGCCAGGCTGGGCAGAACATGATGCCGATAAGGTCTGGTGGAATGATTTTAAATTACTTTTGGAGAGTCTGACCCGACAATCTAAAATAGAGGCAAGTCAGATATTAGCAGTTGGGGTAAGTGCCCTTTGTCCAGATTTACTCTTGATTGATAAAAAAGGCAGTCCTTTAAGACCGGCCATTTTATATGGTATTGACAGCAGGGCATACAAAGAGATTGAATACATCAACCAGCTCTTTGGAAAAGAATATATTTTTAATACTACTGGAAACACACTTTCAGCTCAATCTTTGCTTCCCAAACTATTATGGGTAAAGGAAAATGAGCCAGACATACTGCAGAGATCCTGGAAGTTTCTGACCGCCTCCAGTTATATCCTTTATAAATTGACCGGTAATATCTTTATGGACTATTTAAGTGCTTCTGTTGGTGGGCTTACCAGACTTCAGGATTCAAGCTGGGTTACAGATATGTTTGAAACTCTAAATATATCTTTAGATATATTGCCAGGACTGGATTGGGCGACTGAAATCGGGGGGGGGATTAATAGGAATGGGGCAGCAGAGACCGGTTTGAACGAGGGTGTTCCAGTAATTATTGGAACATGTGATGTTGCTGCAGAAGCAATTAGTGCCGGGGTCTTTGAACCAGGGGAGACAATTCTGGTATATGGAAGTACCATCTCTTATCTACAATGCCTCAATAAACCCCTTCTTAATCCATCTCTTTTTAGTGGTATATACTGCCTGCCAGATTGTTATTTCCGGGGTGGGGCAACTGCAACTGCTGGCTCTATTACTAAATGGTTTAGAGAAAATTTTGCCCAACTGGAAAAAAAGAAGCAAAAGGAGAGTGGGGTAAATGCCTACAAACAATTAAGTGACCAGCTTAAAGAGCTTTCTCTGGATCCAACCGGGTTACTGGTTCTTCCTTTTTTTACAGGAGCCCGCAGTCCGCTTAATGATGAAAATGCAAAGGGAATCATTGCGGGTCTTACCCTTTCCCATAATAAGAACCACATATATAAAGCCCTTTTAGAGGGGGTTGGTTATGAGATAAGACATAATCTGGAGGTTCTAAAAGAGGATGGTTTTCCCCCATCTAAAATAATATCGGTTGGTGGAGGAACAAAGAGCAGAATCTGGACCCAGATTGTTAGTGATATTACAGGAGTAGAGCAGTACTGTGTTAAGCAACAAACGGGGGCGCCACTGGGTGCTGCCTTTCTGGCCGGTCTGGGTAGCGGTATTTTTTCTGATGTATCAACAATTCGCAAAGACTGGATAGATATAGGAGATAAAGTTCAGCCCAACCCTGTTATTCATGAGGCCTATCAAAAATACTATAAACTTTACCGTGAAATGTATAAAAACACAAGAGATATTATCCACAAAATTAACTAGGAGAGGAAGAGGAAGATGTCACTGGTCACTCTAGAAGAAGTATTAAAAAATACCATTAAGGAAAAATATGCAGTTGGGGCTTTTAATATAGCTAATCATACCCTAACTGAAGGGGTTCTTAGTGCAGCAGAAAAAAGAGGACTTCCGATTATATTAAATCTGGCTGAGGCTCACCTGGAAATAATATATTTAGATAACTTCATTCCGTATTTGCTGGATAGAATTGAACGATCGCCTGTCCCTGTAGTACTTCATCTTGACCACGGAGTTAGTTATCATAGAATTATCGAGGCGATAGAAAAGGGTTTTTCTTCTGTTATGTTTGATGGTTCCAGCTTACCAATTGAGGAAAATATTACCCGGACCAAAGAAATTGTGGAGATTGCCCATGCTCAAGGAGTAAGTGTTGAAGCAGAACTGGGGCGTGTTGGTGGTCTTAAAGAGGGCACAAATTATGGTCAGGTTAAGGAAAATATCTTTACAGACCCTGATATAGCAATTGAATTTGTCAAGCAAACCCAGATAGATGCACTGGCTGTTTCTATTGGGACGGTTCATGGAGTATACAGGGGGGCTCCTTGTCTTAATTATGAACTTCTTAAAAAGTTACGCAAGCAAATAAAAATTCCTTTAGTCCTGCATGGTGGTTCAGGATTAAGTGAAGCCGATTTCAAAAGACTGGTTACCTGTGGCATTAACAAGATTAATTTCTTTACTGGAATGTCGCTGGCAGCTGTTGAGGCTCTTAAGAAGGAGCTGGTAAAAAATCCGGATATCGGCTTTCCGGAGATTAATCTGGTTGCCCAGAATAAGATTGAAGAGATTGTTCTTAAACAACTGGAGGTATTTAATACCAGACCATTATAAGCTAAAATCCTTTTTTTCTGAAGGAGTGAAAGGGGTATGAACATGGCTTTAAAGTTATTGATTATAAATCCTGGCTCTACTTCAACAAAACTATCAGTTTTTAATAATCACGAACAAATCTGGACAGAAAATATTAGCCATACAGCAGAAGAACTGGTTAAGTTTGAAAAGTTAATTGACCAGCTAAACTGGCGTGAAACTTTAATCAGGAAAAAGCTCAAAAAGATGCACGTTGATATTGCACAATACGATGCAATAGTATCCAGAGGAGGTGCTGGCCTGGACCCGATTGCTGGTGGTACATATCTTATTGATGAAAAGATGTTAATACATTTATATAAAGGTAAGAATTGTGAGCATGCTTCAAATTTAGGCGGTATTATGGCCCACAACCTGGCTAAAGAAAATAAGCTAATCGCGTTTACAGTTGACCCGGTATCGGTTGATGAGTTTGAACCACTTGCCAGGCTTTCGGGGTTACCTGAATTTCCAAGACGTTGCCAGTCACATGCTTTGAATCTCAAAGCCATTGCCCGTAAATCAGCAGAAAGCCTGGGTAGCATTGTTACAGATATTAATCTGATTGGGGTTCATCTGGGTGGAGGTATTTCAATTGCAGCCATGAAGAAGGGAAGGATTGTGGATGTAAATATTGGTGACCAGGGTGGACCTTATTCCCCCGAGAGGGCAGGGAGTTTGCCTGTATATGATCTGGTAGACTATCTTTACAGACAAAAACCAGATGAAATAACTTTTAAAAAAAGGCTGGTTGGTAGGGGGGGTCTGCTTGCCTATCTGGGAACAAGTGATTGTTTAAAAATAGAAAAGAGAATAGAAGCAGGAGACCCTAGGGCAAAGCTGGTCTATGAGGGTTTAATCTATCAAGCAGGAAAAGAGATTGGGGCTATGGCATCTGTACTAAGGGGAGATGTCCAGGCTGTTTTTATAACCGGTGGTCTGGCCCATTCAAAATATATTGTAAGTGGGATTAAAAAGATGGTGAGCTATATTGGACCTGTGCTCATATTTCCTGGTAGTGAAGAGATGAGACACCTGGCAGAGGGAGTGCTCATGGTACTGGAAGGCAAAGAAGAAGCTAAAAAATATCAGGACGAGATAGTTGATACAGATATTCTTGCAGCTGGCCAGGATAGGAGTGGGAACTATGTTTAAAAACTTTGATCAGTTACTGGATAAGGCAAAAAGTTTGCCGACCAAAAGATTAGTTGTGGCATCGGCTGAAGAAAAAAAGGTCTTAAAGGCTGTGCAACTTGCCATCAAAGAAGGGTTAGTTAAACCATTGCTTGTAGGAGATGGTTCTCAAATCAAGAGTATTTGCAAAAAAATTGGTCTTTCGCTGGAAGGTGTGGAGGTAATTGATTGTCCTGATCAAAAGGAGTCCTGTATAAAAGCAGTTAAACTGGTTAGCTCTGGACAGGGTGATATACTGTTAAAGGGCCTTGTTGATACTTCAACACTTTTAAAAGCGGTGCTTAATAAGGAGTATGGGTTGCGCACAGACAGGATTGTTAGTCATATAGCAATGGTTGATGCAAAAAAACTGGGAAGGATAGTTTTTATCTCTGATGGTGGGATGAATATTAGACCTGATCTGGAGCAAAAAATAGATATTACCCAGAATGCAATAGATGTGGCCCATAGATTGGGCTGGGAAGAGCCGAAGGTAGCAATTCTTGCCGCTATTGAAAAGGTTAACCCACAGATGGTGGAAACTATCGATGCTGCTGTTCTTGCTAAAATGGCTGACCGCAGACAGATTACAGGAGGCTTGATAGATGGTCCGCTGGCTATTGATAATGCTCTTTCAAAAGAAGCGGCCAGGATTAAACAAATCGATAGCCCTGTTGCAGGTGTAGCAGATATCCTGATTGTTCCTGAGATTGTTGCCGGTAATATTTTAGGTAAGAGTTGTATCTATCTTGCCAGCAACAGGATAGTCGCCTTGATTAGTGGTACTTCCAGACCGGTAGTAGTTACCTCCCGAGCAAATACTGCTCAAATAAAATTAGTTTCAATTGCCGCTGCTGTATTATTGTCTTGATTTATTTAATAACAGAACTAATAAAAATATAAGACAGAGAACCGTCCTTGTCTTACCTATCTTATTATCACCACTTTACAAGTTTTAGAGTATAATTTTTCCAATAAACTTGAAGAACAACTTTAAATTTGTTTTTTAATCATTAATTTTAACGAACATTTAACTCATATTCCGCATAACAAAATATGACAATTAAATAATTAAAACAAACTAAAACCCCTCAATGTTTTTAGAGCTTTTTGCGATAGATTTGAAGTCTAACATGGCAGGAATCATAAAGGACAGGAAATTTTCTTTACCCCAAAAAACCCCTATTAATGGACTGATTTAGGGTTAAAAATCAAAAATTGTTAAAATTGACCCCATAATGAAAAAAATCATAAAAAAAAGGTGAAATCCCTTACTATAAGTGATATAATGGTAATTGAAGAAGATCACCAAAAAACACTTATAGAGGAGGTTTCACCTATGGCTATTATATCACAAATGAAGCTATTTGACTACACTGAAATTGAAAAATTAGGAGATTTAGAGAGGTTATTACTTGTTACAGAGTATTTACCCGATGAAAAATTAATGAAACATCTTGAAAAAGAATGCGGTAAGGGAAGAGATGATTATCACATAAGAGGAATGTGGAATTCACTTTTAGCCGGTATAATTTATCAGCATGATACTGTAGAAAGTTTAAGACGGGAATTAGCCAGGAATGGTCAATTACGAAGTATTTGTGGGTTAAGCAACAAAGTTCCACCTCCCTGGGTATACAGCCGTTTTTTAAACAAATTAATGGAAGACGAACACAAATATTACATAGATGAAATATTCAATAACTTAATAGAACAATTACAGGAATTGTTACCTGATTTCGGTAAAAGACTTGCAGTAGATGGTAAAGCAATAGAAAGTTTTGCAAATTCCCATAAATATGATGAGGATAATGAAGACATAAAAGATGACAGAAGGCGAGATATGGATGCTAATTATGGCAAAAAAGTTTATCACTGGGAAGATGAAAATGGGAATAAATATAAAAAAGTAAAAAGCTGGTTTGGCTATAAACTGCATTTAATAGTAGATAGTATGTATGAACTACCTGTAGCATTTGAAGTTACTCCCACTTCCAGTGGAGAAGCTCCTAAAGCCCATAAACTTATAGATGAACTAGATGAAAAACATCCCGAAATATTAGAAGATTGTAAGTTTTTTTCAGCAGATAGAGGCTATGATGACGGGAAATTGAGCAAAAAACTCTGGGATGAATATGGGATAAAACCCGTAATAGATATAAGAAACATGTGGAAAGGTGATAAGACCCGTCTACTGGAGGGAACAGATAATGTAGTATATGATTATTGTGCTAATGTATATTGTTATGATCCTAAAACCGGTCAAAAAAGAGAGATGGCCTATGGAGGTTTTGAGAAAGACAGAGAAACATTAAAATACCGCTGTCCTGCTGAACATTATGGTCTAGAGTGTAAAGGTAAGGAAGAATGTCCCATACCGAAAAGTATCAGGATCCCAATTTCTGAGGATAAAAGGAGATTTACTCCTCTAGCCCGTTCCAGTTATAAATGGGACAGGGAATATGACAGACGAACAGCAGTAGAGCGAGTAAATAGCAGATTGGATGTATCTTATGGATTTGAAAATCATACTATAAGAGGCTTAAAGAAGATGAAATTACAATGTTCTCTGTCATTGATAGTGATGCTAGCTATGGCAGCAGGCCGGATAAAAGAAAAACAAAAAGACAAGATGAGAAGTCTTGTTGAAGCAGCTTAACAAATAATTTTTCTATTAACACCGTTTTTTTAATATCATCCCTATATTTTTTATATATACTCTTATAATATTTAGCATTATCTATATTATTTAGACCCAACTTATTTTGGACTTTTTTTAGATTATAAGTATTTTTATAAACTTTATATCCAAAAGTTCTTCTAAAAACTTGTGGGTTAATCTCCTTACTAAGCCCTGCCTTTTTAGCGTATTTTCTAATCATTCTTCTAATGTAACGGTCCTGTAGCGGTTTACCAGGTCGAGTTTTCCCTTTTAGGCCCTTCTGACCTGTTTTGTGGCTTTTAGATATTGTGGTAAAAACATATTCTGTCTTTCCCATTTTATTTTTCTGTCTTTTCCTCCAACTTTTAAGTAGGCTAGTTGTATTATCATCAATAGATAAGGACCTATCTTCAAGTTTTATAAGTTTTTCTTTTAAATCAAGTTGTTTCCATTTTAAGTTGATTAGTTCTTTTAATTGAAGACCGGTTACAGCCAATAGACTAACCAAAGTTTTATTTCTCAGTCCTGTAATACTATTAGTATTAAACTGTTTTAATAATTCTTCTGTTTCATCCTCGGTAATTAAAGTTGGCAGTTCTTTACTCATATTTGCTGCCTCCATTTTTTCGGTACTATATTTTTAGTAAAATTATAACATTGTAGATCTTTATTGTAAAAAAAATAAGTTGTAAGCGTTTTTTTGAAAAATATAAAAAAACCTTCTTAAACTTATTGTTGATTTAAGAGAAAAATAATTAGTGAAAATTTAAAGAAGGAATATTTTTTTGATTATATAAAGTTAAAGATTAAGCCTATATTTAACATAAATAAAGCACACATTACTTAATAGAAAAATACTGCAATGAAAAAGAAATCTGCTAAATTAATATTTATGAAATAATAATCTTTTTTTACCCCCCAATTTTTTAAAAGAGATAAAACAATTTATTAGTTGGTTACTCCAAATAATAATAAAATATAAATTTTATATATGTTATACACGTTATATGTTATATATATTATATTATTACAAAATTATATAATGTAGATTTAATAACCAATTTTAATTCTAAGCATTATAAGTAATTATCATACTTTAACAACCAGCTTTTATAGATAAACTACAATAAATAAAAGATAAATGGAAACAGTTAGTAGCAAAGTTAATTTATAGTTCATAATGTAACAAAAAGTTATTTTTAGCACCCAATAAAAACACATTATAATCGGTACTATATTTATAATGACCATTATATCGATTCATATAAATTATTTGTTTTATGTATCATTCTTATATTTTTAAACATCAATTAAAACACAATTTAATCGGTACTATATATTATATTGAGCTTAAAAAACAATATCATAATTTTTTTATTTGAATAGTTATTAAGACCATAACCTTTGTTAAAACAATGATAAGAGCCAGTTCTAAAATTTCTAAATTCTAACTTCATATATCAATGTAATAAGTTCGCAAAATCACCATTTTACGAAAAATATTAAAAATTGACTAAATTCATGCAATTGCCCTCTATGGTTTACTGCAACTATAGAGGTTTTTCTATTTTTAAAATTTTAATATTTATTAAAAATATTACATATTTGCCTAACTATATTTTTATCATAAGATAATATTTATCATCATTATTTACTTATATATTCATTTTAATTATATTATGATAAATAATTGGTTGATTTATTTCTTTTGAAATAGTATAATAAACTTACAATATCAACAAGCAAATTTTGAAAGTAGTGATATAAGAATGGTAAAAGCAACAGTAAATGATATTGAAGATTTTTTAACTAAAGTTAGGGAAATAATAAAAACAAAAAATGGGTTTCACTTAGTAAATAGAAAAAAGAATATAAAAGCATTAACTAAATATAATATTCCTATCAATTCGGTAAAGTATTTTATTGAATATTTAAATGTTCAGCATTATAGCAAAGGACCTGAACCAGATGAGCAAGACCAATATGATCATGATTGGTGGTTTTTTGGAAGGAAATTAGATGATAAAATGTTTTATGTTAAAATAAGGATTAGAACTAAAGGCAGAAAACAGGTAGTTTGCCTATCTTTTCATCCAGCAAAATATCCAATTGAATTTCCTTATAAATAAAATTAACTATCATTTTTTAATGAACTGTTAAAAATAAAGGGGGTATACAAAATGGTAGATACTATCTACTGTGAAAAATGTGATGATTTTGTAGAATATAAACAAAAAAGTAAAGAAGAAACATATACTATTAAAAACGAAAAAATAAATATTGATGCAAAAGTAGCTTACTGTAAAGAGTGTGGGAAGGAAATATTTCATGAAGAATTAGACAAAAAAAATCAGCGCAAAGTTTTTGATATTTATAGAGAAAGACATAATCTATTATCACCCGAAGAAATAAAAGAAACAAGAATTAAATACGGCTTAAATCAAAAAGAAATGAGCCAATTATTAGGGTGGGGGGAAATAACCTATCACCGCTATGAAAACGGTGCTGTACCCGATTCCGCCCATAACAATCAACTATTACTAATTCAAGATCCTAAAAATATTAAATATTTATTAAAAAAAGGAAATACAAAGCTAGATCAAAATAAAGAAAACGAATTATTGGATAAGATTAATAAATTACTTGATAGTAAAAATAAATTAGAACTACATTTACCTAAAACTTTTTATAACGAATTAAAAAGAAAAGCAAGTAATAACGATATGGAATTGGATGATTATGCGAGCTTTTTAATTACACAAAAATATTATAATAGAGAAAATATGAATCTTAAAAATTATAAAAATACAATTAAAAGACAATTTTTGTGGAAACTACAAGAACAAGAAACTAAAAATAATTGGTTAGAGGATTTAAAAGAAGGACAGAAAAATATTGCTAATTTATCATCTAACGGAAAGAAAAATATTATTAATTACTAAAAGATAGGAGGTTCTTTCATGGGTTTGATTAATCAAAAAAGAGGTTATAAAATAAATTTATTAAATGTAAATTATGAATATATTGATTTTGATGAAGAAATAGCAGAAGATTTTGAATTTATAGTTTCAGATGATTATGAAATTGATAGTTTTAATGAAGATATGGTAAGTATAATTTTATCTAGAAAAGTATATTACAAACCGGAAATAATCTTTAATATTTCTGTTACACTACAAATTATATATAATATAAACAAAGATAGTGAACAAGAACTAAACAAAAACAATTTGGAAAAAGAATTAGAATCTAAAAAGAAACTATTATTAGAACCGTTGGTAAGCAAAGCTTCATTACTTATTGCCAATATTACGAATGCAGATGATGATTTGAATGTTATTACACCACCATTTTTACAGCAAACTAAATTAAATTTTAATTAAGTTCAAAGCAAAATATTTTCTTTTAAAATACATTATCTTAATAGATTATAATCATTGTGCTTATGAAGGATTTTTTTATAAAAAGTTACCTAGATGTTTATTTTGACTTCTTTCAGCACTTTTATATTACGAGATAATAACAGTAAATTTATGTCAGCATCATAATTCTATTTTTAGAAATAATAGACGACCAACATTACCTGAGTTCCTTTCTAGCAAAGTTTTCTATTTTTCTAAAAAAATAAATTAGTACCAAGGAAACCAAATTAAGGAACAATAAAATAAATATTTTTGATAAAGTAAAAAACAATTTACGTTTGTCTAAAATTTAATAATAAAAATTAAATTACAGAAAGGGTGTAGACAGCTAATGTATAAAAAAATGCCTACTGAATGCTGTTGGTGCGGAAATGATACGACTGATAGTGAAGTTTTTACAATTCCAGTTAAATTTAAAAAAGATACTGAACATCCAGAAGTTAAACTAAATGGATATATTACAAATTTAGAAGTTGGTGGTAAAAAAGTATGGGCTATTGTGACCGGATTAAATTCAGAAGCTAAACAAGCAGGAAATGATTTGATTTTTATGTTCTGCTCAAAAGATTGTGCATATGAGTTTAAAGATACTTTAGAAGAAGATATGAAATTTTATAATGAATTGTTTTAGAAGTAAGTGAAAATTATTCTTATATTGAATAGAAAAAAATGGCTAGACTATGAAATATATTATTTTATAATTATTTTGTTTTTGATTTAAAAATAGTTTAAAATGATATAAAAATTTAAATTTTTACCCATTTAAAAACATAGAAAGACAAACATAAAAAACATTTCTAAATAAAGTTGTGTAGTAAACTTTGCAATCTTTAATAAGTGGAATTAAACATTAAAGAGCTTTTTCTTTTATAATTAGTTGTGATATAATAATTTTAAGAGGTGAATAAATTGTCTTCACTAAATGTGATTTCCGAGAATGAAATCAAAATAGTTGCAAAAAAAATAGTGGAAAATGTTAATCCTAAAAAAATAATTCTTTTTGGATCTTATTCTTCTGATGATTTTAATGAACACAGTGATTTAGACTTATTGATTATAAAGGAAACAGTTCTACCCAGCCACCAACGAGGTCGAGAAGTATTTAAACATTTAAGAGGATTAAAAATCCCAGTAGATATAATAGTTTATACTCCTGATGAGATAAAAGAATGGAAAGATGAAAAGCACTCATTTATTAGTAAAATTCTTGAGGAAGGAAAGGTTATATATGACAGAGAAACAAAAGAAATTAATTCAACAATGGTTTGAAAAAGCTACAAATGATATTAAAACAGCAAAAATATTACTTGATAATTCTCCAGAACTTACTGATATAATTACGTTTCACTGCCAACAGGCAGTAGAAAAATATTTGAAATGCTATTTGATTAAACTGGATATTGTATTTAAGAAAACTCATGATCTAAATTATTTACTCGACTTAATGACTGAAAAAATTAATGTTCCTGAAAAAATGTATGAAATAGCAAAAGAATTAAATGATTATGCAGTTGAAATTAGATATCCTAGGGAAATAGGTGGGACCCCTACTAAAATAGAAGCTAAAAAGGCTTATCAATTAGCTTTAGAAATCAAAAATTATATATCCGAAAAAATCTATAATTAAAGTCAAAAAGTAATTCCTAGAACAGACTTTAAAATTCATATAATTAATACATATACTGGATATTATATTAACTACCTAATAAATTTTAATTATGGAAAAAAATAATATATTTCCTATAAAATCATCTTTGAAATGTTAAGATATTATAGTAAAGAAAAAACTAATTTATTTTATATTGATTTGAATACTTGAAATGTTTAATATAAATGATGATATTTTTTACAACTACAAAAGTGGTTATCGGATAAAACATTAATTGCAATTATACTTCAGTACTTTTAGAAAATCATTGAAGCCTTTTCTATTTTTATGATTATGTTATCTATCAATATATTTGTTATATATACCTTATAGTATTAGTATATGTTTAGTGGGTTAAACTTGTCATAAAATGGATAGAGAGTATATTTCAAATAATAATTTCCCAAAATTAAAAGTGATAATATCATGTACGTTCCTATTAAGCCCCCTAACAGAGTTGGATAATTAGTGTGTATGTGTTATACTTACTTTTATTATGGTTTTAAGGTTTTAAATAGGGCTAGCCCTATTTAAAAAATTCAATTAAAAATTTCTATTTGGGG
>Ga0209936_1000658_pt1 | contig 20382 bp, 11 predicted proteins | sample SalPonR1_A_D1_MG_FD_185694 | JGI IMG/M metagenome (GOLD analysis project Ga0209936, IMG submission 185694) | Salt pond soil microbial communities from South San Francisco under conditions of wetland restoration - Salt Pond MetaG R1_A_D1_MG... ... | reverse complement strand
TAGCAGCACCTAAAACACCAGACGACTGAACGATCTGTACACCAGAGGCCTGACCTTGAAGGACTTCCTGAGGCGAAACTGCAGGAATATTATTGACGGCTTTGTCATCTAATGTCGATACACTAGACACCAAACTACGTCGGGTTTGCTCACCGTAAGCTACTACTACCACTTCATCCATAACAACTCCAGATTCTTCCAAAGTCACATCATACTCACTGGACTCGCCCAACTCCAATCGGAGGGCCTGATAACCAATATACGATACATCCAGCATCTCTGCTGATTCAGGAACTTGCAACTCGAAAAACCCATCAAAGTCCGTGATGGTTCCATAGCCCTCTTCTCCGACTACTGTAACGTTTGCCCCAATTAGAGGCTCCCCGTCAACATCTGTGACCGTTCCGGATACCGTACGTTGCCCATACAGCACCACCGATACACTCATCGCGAGGAATAGAAGTAATGCATTCTTCATATTGTTTTGTTTTGTTGAACAGTTAATTAGCAAAATCCAATAGAACTTCGCCATTTCACACAATTATAAGAGATTTTAACAAAAAATTAATATCGATACAGTTTTTTTTCAAAACCGGCTTGTTTTATTTATCTATAATTTGTTGATTTTCAGTATTTTACAGTACTTTAAAAAAATATAAATTATTTCTTACTCACTGAATTTAACAAGACCTTAACAATAAAAAAGAGAGCAAATAGAGAGTCGAGCAAAATATTATATTAGAAAAGTGGGGATATATTCTTATTTCGCCAATTATAATTTGGTTGGCGTGAGGCGGTTTAGGGGTGCCATTTAGCGGATAAATCGCTAGGATTTAAGCACAATATTTTTGTTATCTACCAATATATACGGAGTAATGTCATTAAAAGGTTGGTAAATAATTATTTTTTTTCAAAATGAACAATATATCCGATCACAGCTTCATCTTCCTCCCAATTAAATACTGATCTTATCGAGCGCACTATATGCCCAGGTATTTCATCATGCCATAGTCCAATATAATTTGTAGCATCCCTTTGTATGACATGTAACCCGGAGCGTGCCGAATAACGGGTTACATTCCAGTTGGAAAAAATTATTTTTATATCCATAATTGCGGCACTCCTATGTGGTTACTTCGCCATGCTTTTCTGGTCATGCAAGGATCTTCTTTTCTATTTCTGATACTCAGAGATTGCGTGAGGGATAGAAGTGGCAGGCTGGAATACAGGCGCTTAGCAGCCGTAGAGCGAGGAGGCGACAACTGAAGCCACCGCAGCCGTATGGATGCTTGCGCATGAAATCCAGACTAAGAACGCATAGCCCGACCCGCTCAGCCTAAGTTTGGGATGAGCGGGGCACGCCCAACCTATTAAAACAATTATTATTCTATCGCACGAAGTTTATGCAGGTACATCTTTATCACATTCTCCAGCCCCAAATACAGGGCGTCGACGATGAGTGCATGACCTATAGAGACTTCTGCCAGGTGAGGATCTAAGGCTTCTTTGAAAGGGCGTAAATTGTCGAGATTTAAATCGTGACCGGCATTCACACCCAAGCCACATTCATACGCTACTTCTGCAGCCCGGGCGTACATGTCGAGTTGGGCCTGATAGTCATCAGCGGCAAATGCCTCGGCGTAGGGACCGGTATATAATTCTATGCGATCAGTTCCTGTTTCCGCAGCCGCCCTGATGCGATCTGGGTCGGGATCTATAAAAAGTGAGGTGCGAATACCAGCTTGCTTAAATCTTTTAACCTGTGCTTTTAGGAAAGACATGTTAGCGGCGGCATCCCATCCGTGATCTGAAGTGATCGCATTGGGATCATCCGGCACTAAGGTGACCTGGTGGGGCTGGACGGCCATGATATGCTTCGTCAATTCGGGACGTGGGTTTCCCTCAATATTAAATTCCGTCTGTACAAGATCTTTCAAGGGCTGCAAATCATCATATCTGATATGCCGCTGATCCGGTCTTGGATGCACTGTAATTCCTTGTGCTCCAAAATCTTCACAATCTCGAGCTACATCAAGTATATTTGGAAAATTGCTTCCTCTCGCATTGCGAATAAGGGCTACTTTGTTGATATTTACACTCAGTCGAGTCATAATGTATGTTTACCTTTAGGCAATAAATTCAAATATAATTATAATGGGCGGACTGCAACCGAGCTTTCGCATTTTTACGCTCTTTTTAGCTCTTTTAGGTGGGCAGGTGCTTGTGGCGGTGGTGTTACTGAGCTTTTTTGGCGTGTCCGGCTCGGAGGATGGAGACTTAGGGGCGCTCACACCAAACAGCTTGCGATCTGTTCTATTTGTGAGCCAGTTCCTGGGGTTTTTGATTCCAGGTCTTTTACTTTTACAATTATGGGGGTTGCATAGAGATCAACTATTTGAATCTTCTTCGCATAACTGGATTCCAGGGGTAGTAGTGCTCTCCTATTTTGTCTCCCTACCTTTATTCACCTGGGCCTACTCTTATAATATGAGTTTATCCGTGCCGGACTGGTGGCCTTTTGCGGTTGAAGCTGTTCCCGAAGAGATTTTTCAGCTATTAGCGCAAGAAGGGCCATGGGCTCTTTTGGCCAATCTAACTGTAATTGGTCTACTCCCCGCTGTAGCCGAAGAATTGGTATTTAGAGGCTTATTGCAGCCACAAATTCAGAAATTAGTGCGGTCTCATATTGTTGGTATCATTATTACGGCGCTCTTTTTTTCCTTGATCCACTTAGATTTTCAGGGTATATTTCCCCGTTGGATTTTAGGCTTAATTCTAGGTTTTGCGTTTTATTACTCTCGGTCACTACTTTGGCCCATACTCATTCACTTCATTCACAATGGAGGCCAAGTTCTTATTAGTTATTTTTACGGAGATTTTATAGAAATAGAAAGTGAGCCTCTCGAGGTAAGCTGGAGCATTTGGCCTTTACTATCAGGGCTAGGCGTGTTGGGAATAATCCTATTACTTCATAGAAAAGCTCTAAAATGAAAAAAATCCCGGGCTTAAAAGTACGTATTGGCGGAGCGCTGGCTTATGGTGCCTTTATGCTCGTGGGGCTAGGATGGAACATTTGGAGTTTTCAAGTTGCGATGCTCATCTTATTTCTTCTAAGCATCAAAGAATTTCGAAATTTAGAGCGGCTGGGTACAGGTATTTACTATAAGTATGGTGTCTATCTGCTGGCCTCATTTGCTGTATCGGGCTTTTTCTTTTTTTGTTCGGCCAGTTTATCTTTTTTGCAGCTAGTAAAATTCTTTCTTCTTTTAGGAATGGGTCATCATTTATTTGCTTTTGCGGCTTTGTGGTTTGGGAAGGAGTCCTGGTATTTTTCCTGGCCGAGTTGGCTGCGGGCCGCTCTTTATATCGGGCTCTCTTTTGGAACTATTTTCACCTATTCTGTAGGTTTGATGATTTATGAGCCTGTGTTGACCTTGCTAGTATTGTTTTCGATATGGGCTGCAGATATTGGCGCCTTTTTTGCCGGCACCTTATTAGGTAAAACTACTTTGCACTCAAAATTGTCGCCAAAAAAAACAGTGGAGGGCCTGGTAGGTGGCATTCTGTCCAGTCTACTTGTGGTATTAGCTTTTTCCTACTTTAGAGAAATGGCAATAGAGCGCGTAATTCTTTTTGGACTGCTTATCCCTCTTACCGGCACAATGGGTGATTTATTTGCCTCTGCTTACAAGCGACGTGCCGGCGTCAAAGATACGGGTAGCATAATTCCCGGACACGGAGGTGTTTTAGATCGTATAGATGCCTATTTATATTGTCAACCTTTTGTGGCATATTTGCTCTTCTAAAATCGACTTTTATGATTCACAAGGAAGGAAAGAAAATTGTATCCTATGTATTTGCCTTTTGCATTGTTATCGGCGGAACGGCATTTCGGTTTTCAGAGGTGGCCTGGATCCCCATTTGGGTAGTTCTTGCTGTTTTGTTTTTTTTCGTCGCTTACTTTTTCAGAGTACCTAAAAGAGACTTCCAACCACAAACTAATTACGTGGTGGCGCCTGCTGATGGCAAAGTGGTAGCTATAGAAACTGTAACTGAAAATGAATTTCTACAATCTGAAGCTCGTCTTGTTTCCATTTTTATGTCTCCCTTAAATGTGCATATCAACTGGAATCCGATTTCGGGAGAAATAAAGGAAGCAAAATATCACCCTGGAAAGTATTTAGTCGCCTGGCATCCCAAATCAAGTTTAGAGAATGAGCGGATGAGCAGTTTGATCGCAAGAGAATCAACCTCTATTGTCGTGGTCCAAATAGCAGGTGCGGTAGCACGTCGCATTATCAATTACCATAAAAAAGGTATTCAGGTCGAACAGGGCCAGGAAATGGGCTTTATTCGGTTCGGGTCCCGGGTTGACTTGTACCTACCCTTAGATTCAGAAATTAAGGTCAATATTGGAGACAAGGTAAAAGGCCTTGAAAGTAAGATTGCTGAACTGCAATAAATACTTTTTTTTATACAATTTCTACTCATTCTCGTCCTCAGGCTTTTCCTCCGCTTTTTCAGGACGCATCTGAGGAAAGAAAAGAACTTCTTGGATGCTTTTTTCACCCGTGAGCAGCATGACCAGTCGATCAATACCTATTCCCAATCCACTGGTAGGAGGCATTCCGTACTCCAGTGCTTTCAAAAAATCTTCATCCAGCACCATTGCTTCTTCGTCACCAGCCTGAGCCAATTCCAACTGCTGTTCAAATCGAGCCCGCTGATCAATAGGGTCATTTAACTCCGTGTAGGCATTTGCGATTTCCTTTCCATTGACAAATAACTCAAAACGCTCCACTAGTCCCTCTTTTGAGCGGTGTTTCTTCGCCAACGGTGTCATTTCAATCGGATAGTCTGTGATAAATGTAGGTTGTATAAGGTGAGGTTCTACCAGTTCACCAAACACTTCATCGATGAGTTTTCCTTTACCCATGGAATCATCTATCTCTATATGTAATTTTTTTGCTAATGCTTGCCATCCATTGATATCCAAATCCTTTACGGGCTGATCCGCATATTCTTCGATGGCGTCGAGTAAAGCCATTCGCTTGTAAGGCCCCTTAAAGTCAATTTTATTGTCGCCGACAGTAACGGTTGTCTCCCCCTTCACTTCAGAAATAGTTCGTTCGAGCATATCTTCCACCATATCCATCATCCAATTGTAGTCGGTATATGCGACGTACATTTCCATGGAGGTAAATTCGGGGTTGTGGGTTCGATCCATCCCTTCATTTCGGAACATTTTCCCAAATTCATAAACCCCATCGAAACCTCCCACAATGAGGCGTTTGAGATAGAGTTCATTGGCTATTCGCAAATATAACGGAATGTCCAAGGTATTGTGGTGTGTCTTAAATGGCCGAGCTGCAGCTCCCCCGTGCACAGGCTGAAGGATGGGCGTTTCTACTTCTAACCATCCTTGTTCGTTGAAGTAATGTCGCATACTATTGATTAATGCTGCTCGATCCTCAAAAACTTTTCGACGACCGGTATTCACTGTAAGGTCAACATAACGCATGCGATGGCGCTGCTCCGGATCTGTAAAAGCATCGTAGGTATTCCCTTCTGCATCTGTTTTTACAATAGGCAGCGGCCGTAGAGATTTCGCAAGAACCGTTAACTCTTCTACATGGATAGTGGTCTCCCCTGTCCGCGTTGAAAACACACGCCCCTTCACTCCAATAATATCGCCAATGTCCAAAAGTTTTTTAAATACTTTATTGTATAAGTCCTTGTTCTCACCGGGACAGATTTCATCTCGGTTTACATATAATTGGATTCGGCCTGAAGCATCCTGCAACTCTGCAAAAGAGGCTTTACCCATTACACGTTTAGACATGAGTCGGCCTGCTAAAATGAGGCCCCCTTTTTCGTCTCCACTTTCTTCGAACTCCTTTGTAATTTGAGCTGCCTTAGTATTCACCTCAAATTGCTCTGGAGGGTAGGGATTAAACCCCAAATCCTGGATAGCTTCTAAAGCTTCTCTTCTTACTTGTTCTTGCTCTGAACGTTGCGTCATGCCTTAAATTTTCTTTTACTCTACTGATAATGAAATACAAATATAGGATGTATTTCATGGGATAAAATAAAAACACAGCAAAATAGAAAGAGTTCTAGCGTCTTTCATGCAGCAAATTCCTCTCAAATCCAGTCTAATATTATGTAAGGTTTAATCTGAGGAAGTCAATTAAATAGAATGAAGACTGTATATTTGAAGCTACCACAAGCAAACGAATTATGATTCGACTTCAACGAGCTATTTTTTTTTCCGTTGCGCTCTTTTTTATAAGCACCCTTTCTGCCCAAAGTCCCTATATCAATACCAGCCCTTATGCGGGAGAGAATGGAGGGCTGGTGATCAATGAGTTTAGTCAGGGAGATTCAGGACAGAAAGAGTACATAGAGTATGTTGTTGTGGGTGCACCCTCTAATCCGTTGGCAGATGTAAATTTAGAGGGATTTATCCTCGACGATAATAATTTTCCGGAGTCAGGCAATGGGACATCAGAGGGCCATTTTAGATTGGGTGATTGCTACGATGCAGTCGCACCGGGCAGCATCATAGTAATATATAACGCAGATGATGTCAATGCTTCATTACCGCCGGATGACCCGGAGGACAGCGACGGAGATGATGTTTATATCATTCCACACAATTCTGCCTGTCTTAATATGTGCAGCACTAACCCCGTCTCCCCCACCAATGAATTTCACTGCCCTTGTGAAAGTTTTGGCGGTAATGATTGGGAAAGCATCGTCATGAGAAATGGTGGGGACGTAATCCAGGTACGTGATGGATGCGGGACTCTCCACCATGTAATCGTCTTTGGTACACAACCCATAACAAGTGAAATAACAAATTCGCCAACTTTGGTCAATACGGGCTACGGTTCACTATCCGGGCAGGTCGTATTTTTTAGTAACGAGAATAACGATAACTGGTTGGATGTAACTAATTACAGAAATGAACCGGTTGCGGGTAACTCAACTCCTGGCGGGAGCAATACTCCTGAAAATTCGAGCTGGATTAGTTCAATAGCAAACGGAACCTACCCCTATGACGGGGAAGTTGCCAGTTGTAGAAAAACCGACGCGGGGGAATTAGTATGGCCACCGGATGGGGACCCGGGACCGGCCACTACTCTAGAAATTTGTGAAGGCAATGATATTGGAGCCTTTAACCCTGAATGGTCGAGCCCCGGTTTAGTAGAACCCGACATAAGTTTGTTTAATTTTGAATATGGCTATGTACTAAGTGAATCGGACCCGCCTTACGCTATCATAGAGTACAACCTCACAGGAGATTTTGACTTCTCTGGCCTTGCGCAAGGTACATATCGGGTTTGGGGAGTGAGTTTTCTATACGTAAACGGGGAAGAGGATTTAATAAGCTTTTTAAGTGATCCCTGCATTTCTGATGTAGAGACAATATCTGATTACGAGGCATGCGATTACGATTGCGGTATCGATGTTGATGTAACGAACTTATCAACTTATGGAGATGAGATCCTCATTGAAATCATCCCCGGGCCCGATGACCCTATTGATCCAGCCATTGGACCTTTATGTACATCGGAGGCCGAGAATTACGATCTGACAGATCTTATCGATATTATAAATGATGGAAGTGGACTTTCCGTAGTTTTTTACGATGGAAACCCAGGCAGTAGTGGCACTGAAATATCCGATCCCACCTCTGCAGACCTCACTAATGTTGACTTATGGATTCTATATGGAGATTCGCCATGCACCTTAAGTTTTGACTTATCCGATCCTATGATAACCTCCGGCCCCATGCTGGATCCTATCGGACCATTCACATTATGTATTCCTTTCGGAGCTTCGACTATCGATGTAGATTTGACACAATACCACAGCGATCTCAATCCTGCACCCGGATTATCTTTTAATTGGTATGAGGATGTTGGCTTAACACAAGACATTGGGACACCTGCCAGTTTTTCTTTGAATACCGGAACCACTACAGTATATGTGCAAGCAGATGACGGTGGTTGTCTGTCAAACGTAGAGGCTGTTGTTTTTTCTGTTTTCAATAGCCCAGATATTGCTTCCGGCCTGAGCTTGGAGGGATGTGAGCCCGCTCCAGATAACTTTGATTTGACAGAACTGGAATCTGACCTCAATGATAATCCAACACTTACCTTTAACTGGTTCGAAAATCCAAACGGGACTGGCACAATTTCAAACCCTGCTGATTACTCCTCATCCGGTGGTGATGTGTATGTAAGTGCCACTGACCCTGCATCGGGCTGTACTTCTGATACGGTTTCTGTAGAACTCATTCTCAACCCGGAACCCGACTTTGATGTGATCAACGACGTAACGGTCTGTGAAGGTCTTGAAGTCGATTTAGATACGGTTGTTGATCCAACCAATCCCAACTTGTCATATACCTTTCACGATGGTTTTCCAACGAACAGTGGCAACCAGATCACAGGCCCGGTTTCTTTTACTTCTAATACCACCATTTGGGTGGTGGGAACGGATGATGATACCGGCTGCTCTAGTGTCGAGGAGGTAACTGTAGACGTAATAGATATTCCCGTAACACCTCCTATTAGCAACTCAGGGCCCTATTGCGAAGGAGAAACGATTGAGCTCGATTACACCTTTCCCATTCCTATTCCCTTCATTGAGTTTAACTGGACGGGCCCCAATGGTTTCAACTCTAGTGAAGAGGATCCCAGAATTCCCAATGCGCCTCCAGCCGCAGACGGCGTTTACAGTTTAGTAGTTTCTTTATTTGGCTGCAGTTCTCAACCCGCCACGACAACAGTAGTTGTCACTCCTTTACCCATATTGAATCCGGAAACACCTGTAGAGATTTGCCAGGGTGAACCCCTAAACTTAATGGTTGATGGCCCTACGGGCACCCAATATAATTGGAGCGGCCCTAATGGATTCTCCAGCAACATCCAAAATCCTACAGTCACTTCCTCAGCAGAATTGCAGGATGCCGGCAACTACATTGTCTCCGGGACACAAAATGGTTGCGCCGGACCCGACACCACCGTTGAGGTAACCATTTTTGAAGGTGCTGATATAGAATTGACCATAAATAATGAAGTACTTTGCACAGGTGATAACACAGGTGAAATAAGTGTAATTGTGAATTCGGGAAATGGACCTTTTCAATACAATTGGTCCGATCCTCAATTTGACGGCTTAGATAATATTACCGGACTGACCGCCGGCACTTACGCCGTAACAGTCACTGACGTGAATGATTGTACCACAACAGCGGATATTGAATTAACAGAACCCGACCCCTTAGTGTTATTCTGTACGGAAATTGAAGGCGAAAGTTTTCCTGGCGCAGAGGACGGCATTGGAGGAGTTGATATTTCTGGAGGAACTCCACCCTATACCTTATTTTATGATAATAATGATGGTGCTTCCGGAACCCTAACTGGCCTAGGAGCCGGTACTACAGAAATTAATGATCTGCCGGCCGGCACCTATGATGTAACTATTACGGATGCCAATGGCTGCGAAGCAACTTGTAGCTTCACCATAACAGATCCGGGCTGTGATGTTCAGATCCCCGATATAGCGGTGATTGCTGAAATTAATTGTTTCGGAGATTCTACAGCTGTCATACTAGCTCAAACCATGGGGGGCTCGGGAACCTATGTATATAGTTGGACAAACAGCAATGGTGATTTTGTTGGTGTCACCAATCCCATAACCGATCTGCCGGCAGACACCTACACTCTGACAGTAGCGGATGCTTTCGATTTAGATTGTGAACGCAATGTTCAAATTGAAGTTACAGAGCCGGATCCACTCTTGATTTCCTGTGAAATTTTGTCTGAAGTGAGTGCAGCGGGTGCCGGCGACGGTGAGATTCAAATTTCGTTCAGCGGAGGCACTCCCGATTACGATCTTATTATGAATGGAGTTCAAACTCCAAATGTCACTTCTCCCCTAATCATTGATACACTCTCTCCCGGAACATATGACATCGAAATTATAGATGAAAATGGCTGCGTGAGTGATTGTAGTCTTACGCTTGCCCCCGCAGACTGCGATTTAGAAATTTTAGCTATAACCCTTCTCGATAGCCTCTCTTGCCTTGGCGATTCGACAGCTCGTGCCACTGCCACGATTTCCGGCGGGCCAAGCGGCAATTATACTTTCTATTGGTTGGAAGAGTCATCGCGAGACACGCTCGGACAATTGGACACGGTTACCAACTTGCGGTCCGGATTATATGAACTGATTGTAAGCGATGATAATTGCTCAGTTTCTGACACCTTCCGAATACTGGAAAACGAAAATGCACTGGAGATTTTGAATTGTGATATTCTACAATCCGTTAGTGCCCCAGGCAATAGCGATGGAAGCGTGGAAATCTCATGGACCGGTGGTGAGGCGGGTATGCCCCCTTCCTATACCGTAGAAGTTACTGGGCCTGTAGACACTACTCTACTTATTACCGACCTGTCCTTTATCTTGGATAGCCTTCCCGCTGGCCTATATCAAGTGACTGTTCAGGATAGTTTCCCCTGCGAACAAAGCTGCAGTTTTACTCTTAACGATACCCCCTGCGACTTAAGCATAGAGCTAGACACGGCTTTCTTTGCCGGCTGTCCTTCCGACAGTACTTTAACGATCCGCCTCAATCCCAATCCGCTGGACAGCCATACCATACTCCTTTGGAATGCAGATACCGTATCTCAGCCTGAGCGAAGCGAGCTTTCAGCAGGAATGTACCTCATTCAATATGTTGATACCCTGACAGGTTGCCGGGACAGCCTACTTCTGGATTATCCGGCCCCGCCAGCGGCAGCCCTTAACTGCTTTGTCGTGGAAAACCCCTCTCAATCAGGAATGCAAGATGGGGCGCTCGGCTTTTCGGTTGATCAAATTGCAACGCCCTACGAAGCCCGTTTAACAGGGCCGCAAGGCAGCCGGGACTCTTCTGGACTGGAAACCGACAGCCTGATCTGGACCGATTTGGGTGAAGGCAGTTATACAATCACCCTGACTGACAGCCTGGGCTGCAGCTATTCCTGTGTACTCAATTTGACAGCGGGCGGCTGCTTGCTGGACATCGAAATCGATACGGCCTTTTTTGATGGTTGCCCCACCGACAGTAATTTACTCATCCGATTAGCGGCTTCAGATACCACCCGGCATACCATTTATATCTGGAATTCAGATACCCTGAATCTGTTGCAACAAACCAATTTAGCCGCCGGTAGCTACCAGGTCATTGCTATAGATACGCTCAGTTTATGTTCCGACACGGTCCAAATTGACCAACCGGATCTCAGTGTACTCGATTTCGACTGTCAGGTCTTTTCCAATCCCTCTGGATTTGGTGCAGGCGATGGCGTGGGCGGTGTAGTTATCGATTCGGCCTCCCAACCCATCCGGCTCACCATCGTTGGATTTAATTATTTCGATGAAGTTTCCGGCTCCCTTTCCGACACCATCGCTTTCAATGATCTGGACTCCGGCACCTATCTCATAACCATAGAAAACAGCTTTGGCTGTGTAGATACCTGTTCGATTTTTATGCCCAATGGCGGATGTGGTGTCTTTAGCATCGACAGCATTGTTAGCACGTCCCCGACTTGCGCAGCTCCACAAAGCGGGCGAATTGAAGTATTTGTCAGTGGCGGGAGCGGAGATTACACCTTTAATTGGGGCATCGATAGCCTGCGCAATCAAAATCCTATCCAAAATGCGACACCTGGAAATTATGCGGTAGAAGTGCGCGATACCACCTTAAACTGTCTCGCGCTCGGTACGACCTTCGTTCGAGAGGCACAAAATCTAACCGCGGCTATATTATTGCCCGATAGTGTTTGCCAAGGTGAATCAGTCAATATCTCTATCGAAGAGCTAGATGGGCTCCCTCCATACCAGTTACTCATCGATGGCGATACCCTAAGCCAATTTTTTGGCGATACCGTATTAGAGATTTCTAGTTATTCCGGCACACTTACTATTTTGGATGCCGGAACCTGCTCATACAATGAGACCTTTAATATCGCAGAATCGCCACTTGCCCAGTCACTTATCGATCGCGTTTTATGCCCGGGAGATAGCCTGATTGTTGGTGATTCCACATTCACAGCCACCAACCCCATCGGCATGGTCACACTAGAAGGCGCTGCAGCAAATGGATGTGATTCAGTCATCATAGTCAATCTGACCTTCGACCCCTTGCTTTTAGATTGGTCACTCTTGCCACCAAATTGCATTGATTATCAGACAACACAATTACAGATCGACTCGACCACAGGTACCTCCCCCTTTAGCATTCAACTCAATGGCGAAACCCTTAGCATTGAAGATCTACCCGCTGCCATTTCAGCAGAGTCTGGCACAAACACCTTCCTCCTGACTGATGCGCGGGGATGCCAAAGCGACACCTTCACCTTTACGGGCGAGGAAATTGAGCCGCTGGACATTGAAATATTGGGACCGCCATCCATTACTGCTGGAGATACCGCCAGTCTTACTATAAATCCAACCGGCTCGGTCAACATGTTAGAATGGAGTCCCACCAATATTCTCTCTTGCCCCTCTTGCCCCTCTCCCTTTGCCTTTCCGGCGCGCACTACGACCATCCGACTCATGGCTATTGATACCAATGGATGTCCGGTTGAGGCTATTTTCAACCTTCGCGTTCTAGAGGCCGGAGAAGATATTTTTATTCCCAATGTTTTCAGCCCGAACGGAGACGGAATTAATGACTTTTTTAGTTTATTTGCCAGTCCGGGTAGCGGCAGTATCCGCTCTCTACGCATTTATGATCGATGGGGCAACCAACTATTTGAGCGTCAGAATATTCCTATTAATGCACCCGCTGCGGGTTGGAACGGTCGCGTCAACGGAGCCCCCATGACTCCGGGAGTATATGTATATGCTTTCGAATTTCTCAACGCCAACGGTGAAATCCAATTTTTCAAAGGGACAATTACCTTGGTGCAATAACCCCTTTGGGGCGGTCCCGGCCCGATGCCGGGCGTTATGTTCCGAGGCTCGCTCAGGGGGTCCGCCTCTGTCCTACGTACATCGGCGGCTTCGCTCGGCTCCGTATCCTGCGCTGCGCTAGGAATACGGATCTTCGGCGCTGCTCCGCAGCACCTCACCTCTGCACAGCACTACCGCCGAGTTTTTTCCTTCCAACCAATTTGCTTGTCTATTGTTAGGCTTAGCAGATATGAAAATAGCATTCGCCCCTATTTATAAATACCAGTTGCCTGAAGGGCATCGCTTTCCCATGGAAAAGTATGAGCTCTTGCCCGAGCAGCTGCTCTACGAGGGCACTATAGATCAAGCGGACTTTTTTCACCCGCAAAAACTGTCAGAAGAAGATATTCTACAGGTTCATACTGCAGATTACTGGTCAAAACTCAAGAGCCAAACCATCAGTCGAAAAGAGGAGCGAAAAATAGGTTTCCCGATGCGAGCAGATCTCGTAGATCGGGGGCGGTATATTGCACGCGGCACCTATGAATGCGCCCTGCACGCCATGGACGATGGGGTAAGCCTAAATATTGCCGGAGGTACGCATCACGCATTTGCCGACCACGGGGAAGGCTTTTGTGTATTTAATGATATCGCCATTGCCAGTCGTATGCTTTTAGATAAGCACTCCATTCGACAGATTTTAATCGTAGACCTGGATGTTCATCAAGGCAATGGCAATGCAGCTATTTTTTCTGCAGAAGATCGGGTATTTACATTTTCCATGCACGGAGCTAAAAATTATCCGCTTAAAAAGCCCAAAAGTGACCTGGATATCGGTTGGCCGGATGGCACTACCGGAAGTGAATATCTGCCCAAATTACAAGAATTACTGCCCGAGCTCATAGACAGCGTCAAGCCCGACCTTATTTTTTATCAGTCCGGCGTGGATGTATTGGAAGCGGATAAATTGGGGAGACTATCTTTATCTATTCAGGAGTGCATGGAACGCGACCAGCTGGTCTTTAGTCATGCCCATCGGCACCACATTCCCGTCGTAGCCACTATGGGCGGTGGATATTCCTTGCGGATTGCACATATTATAGATGCACATGCCAACACATTCCGAACGGCGAAAGACACTTATTTTTAAGCTGATTGATTGTCTAATTACAGGAGTATAATCTCCCGGTTTCCTATAATTTTTTGTTACCTTTCAACTGATGAAACTGACACCCTTGTACGCACAAGTCATTATTCCTTTAGCTATCTCCGGACCTCTCACCTATCGCATTCCGGAGGAATGGAGGGACGATATTCAATTTGGCATTCGCGTAGAAGTCCCTGTTGGAGCAAAAAAACGATATGCAGGACTAGTCATAAACCTTACTAATCAGGTTGATGATTCCCATCGCATCAAATCCATACTTCAGCCCATTGATGATGCGCCCATTATTACGAATCACCAACTTCGTTTGTGGAAGTGGATTTCTTCCTACTATGCCTGCACACTGGGGGAGGTGATGCAGGCCGCACTCCCATCAGCACTGAAAATGGCCAGCCAAAGCGTCGTGATACTCGGTGAGCATCTCCCTGATGATCTGACAATGCTGAGCAATGAGGAGTTTCTAGTCGTTGAAGCGCTGGAAGCACAGGATGAACTATCCCTAAAGGAGGTGGCTCTAATTCTAGATAAAAAAACGGTGCTGCCATTGTTGAAACGCATGATGCAGCGCGGCTACATTCGACTGAAAGAGGAAATGGAGGACCAATACAGGGAGCGAAAAGAAAAGTTTTTGCGTTTTCGGCCGCCCTACTCTCCTACTGCACCTGAACTAAGAGCAGCCTTTGATGCCTGTTCACGGTCTGAACACCAAACCCATTTACTCATGCTTCTCAATCAGGAGGCTCGGAAAAAAGAAGAGGTACCCTGGCTTTTTCTCAGTCATAAAGCTGATGTCAATCTATCTGTGGCTCGTGCCCTTGAAAAAAAAGGAATTATTGAAATCGTGGAACGAGCCGTTAGTCGACTGCCTGACTACGGCGAAAATCTGAGTTACTCAGATACTTTAAGTCTTGAACAGGACCGCGTGCTTAAGGACATTCAAAAATCAAAAGCTGAAGGCCAGTCTGTATTTCTCATAAAGGGCGTCACAGGCAGTGGAAAGACTCAAGTGTATGTCGAATGCATCAAAGAGGCATTGGGTCGCGGTCAGCAAGTACTGTATTTAGTGCCGGAGATCGGACTTACAGCTCAACTTACCGATCGATTAAAGCAAGTGTTCGGCCAGGAGCTTGCAGTTTATCACAGCAAACTCAATGCACAGGAACGAGTGGAAGTCTGGCAGTCCATCTTAGAAGATAAGAAGGTTATTTTAGCGCCTCGCTCCGGCATGCTTCTCCCTTTTCAGGAGCTGGGACTCATCATTGTAGATGAAGAACACGACCGGTCCTTTAAGCAATACGATCCAGCCCCTCGATACCACGCCCGTTCGGTAGCTATCATGTCTGCACAATGGGTGAAAGACTGTCAGGTTATTTTGGGAAGTGCTACGCCCTCCTTTGACTCCTTTTTTAAGGCAGAATCCGGTGTTTACGGCTATTCGGAACTCAATGAACGCTATGGTGGCGTGTCCTTGCCCGACATAGAGTTGATCGATGTATCGGGCACCAAGCAACGCAAGCAAATGAAAGGTAATTTTTCACCTGCTTTCCTGCAGCGCATGGAGCACCACCTGGCTCAGGGTGAGCAGATCATACTTTTTCACAATCGCAGAGGCTATGTTCCAGTGATTCATTGCACCACCTGTGGATATCACGCCATGTGTCGACATTGCGATATCAGCCTGACGCTTCATAAGCACGAACGCAAACTCAAATGTCATTACTGCGGATACCAGCAATCTTTACTTTCTCACTGCCCTGACTGTGGCTCACCTTCCTTAATGGAAAAAGGTCTGGGCACACAGCGTGTAGAAGACGAGCTTCAAGACCTTTTTCCCAGTATAAGCATGGAGCGATTGGATTGGGACACTGCTAAAGGCAAACATGCTTTCGGTAAAATTGTAAAGCGATTTGATCGGCAGCGGACACAGATCCTCATCGGCACACAAATGGTCAGTAAAGGACTCGATTTTGATAATGTAGGTATGGTAGGCGTGGTAGATGCTGATCAGCTATTGTTCTTTCCCGATTTTCGGACCAATGAAGTGGCTTTTCAGCTGCTCACGCAAGTGGCCGGTCGAGCTGGTCGCCGGCAGAAAAAAGGGCATGTGGCTATACAAACCTATCAGCCGACGCATCCCGTATTGCAACGGGTAAAGGCGCGGGATTACAAGGCATTTTACGAGCGCGAAATGGCTGAGCGAAAATCTTTAGATTATCCACCCTTTAATCGCTTGATTCATCTGGAGATCAAGCATAAAAACCCAGACAAAGCCCGGGATGCGGCACAGGCATTATTTGATTACTATCAGGATAAAGTAATGGGCACCTTACATCCGCCCGCTCAGGCACCAATACCGCGTATCGCTAACTTTTACATCTATCATGTCCAACTCAAAGTAGCCCAGCAACGAAAAGAATTGGCAGCGGTTAAAAGCATTTTGCAGGATGGTGTTCTTCGTCTACATAAATCGACCGGATATTCTACAGTACGCATTAAAATTGATGTAGATCCGTATTAGGTTTTGGCTTTTGGCCGTTTATCGTTTATCGTTTATCGTTTATCGTTTGCTGTTTACCGTTTGCTGTTTGCCGGCAATGTTGTGTCACGATTTGGGGGTAATAAAAAAATTAAGGCATTAATAAATTTTACTTTTTTTGCTTGTTTCGCAGAGCATATAAACGATTGGATATGTATTCAATCCGTTCTCTAAGCTCTGCCAGGGTTTGAGCATCCATGAATTCTAGATCACATGAAAGAATTAACTGACTGACTAGTTCCAGACAGCTAGAATAGGCAATAGAATAGAAATGAGCCTGATCCTTAGCCGTTTTTCTACCAGAGCCTTCTTTAACCTGTGAAATACGATTTGAGTCTATTTTTTAAAAGCATCTTCCCATAATGCGTTTTAAAGTACTTCTCCCTTTTTAATGCATCAGCCTGGCAATGACAAGCCTCAAAATAAAAAAGCTTCAAAGGTCTTCTATCTTTTATTGATTTTATTTCTCCATTTTGATGCTGCTCAAATCGTAAATTTAAATGTTTAGTATACCTAACATACTTTTTACCGTGATTTTCACTTTCTAAAATGTAGGAATAGATGAATTCGTCCACGAGATTTAAATTTATTTCACAGGTAGATTATTTGACGAAATGGAAATCGCACACCTGCGCATTTGATTTATCAAGCCAAATTACTCAGATGATGGAAATCCCGCAGTCAATTTATAAATATCTTTAACAAAAACTCGTGTGTCTTGCCATACATTCAACCTTTCAAAACCATACTTGTAACTCATAACTTACTTTTTAAAATTCTAAACAAAATACATATTAATTCAAAACCCCTGATTATACTTTTAGTACCAACGGTAAACGATTCCCGGGAAACAACCAACAAAAATATGCTAATGGCTTTTGGCCGTTAAGAAGATAAGCTAAAACTGAAATGCTGGCTATGCCTTGCTGCGATAGCGCTGGTAAGGGGTGACGACCAAAGGGAGGAAGACCGGAGCGCAGCGGAGGGCCGAGCGAATAGAGAGCCCCTGGACATAGCGCCCATTTCTCCGCTGACAGCGGAGAAATGGGATCGCCCTCAAAAACAGAAAAGATAAAATCTAAAGATAGGCGTAACTCTCTTTGGTATGGTCGCCGCGGTCTATTTTGTCGTACAGTGAAAATAAATACAGGATGACAACACCGAAGAGGACGCCGCCGACCAGCAATAATATATTACCGATGCCGTGGGCGGAAAAGGATAGGCGAATCAATATGGTGGTGATGACGAAGCCGGTATTTCGAATGAGTAGGCTGTAGCGATCGGTGTAGCGAAAGGATGCGATCAAAATAAATACATCAACAATGATGAGTGCGGCAAAGAATTCGTGATAGAAGATATCGTTGAAGTCTTTAATTGAGGTGATAAGGCCGAGTTTGAGCTGGTTGAGTTCGCTGACCCAATTGCCGAAGCTGTATATCGACAAGGTGATTAAGATAGGAACTAATGCGATGCACAGGGATTTTTTGAAAAGAATAAATCCCTCAATGTTTGGCGTGACGGTTCTGCTTTTTCGGTTAATCAATAAATAGCGGAATAGGAAAATGAGAAAAAATAAAAATAGAAAGCCCCCGATATCATAGAGTAAGTTTAAATTCGCTGCTGTCATGATATTCATCTCATCCCAACCCAGGTTTGAAATATCTTTAAAAATTCGCCGAATGAGAATCAGGGATACGATTTCATATTGCTTGGCTATGGAAATAGAAAAGGACCTCGGCAGATAAAAAATCAATAAATACACCTCGAAAACAAGAATAAAAGAGAAGGGTGTATAAATTGCAGAAATGGGGTTGGCTAAAAAATGCTGTACTTTTTCGGGTACAGATATCCAACCGTAGGACCATAAAAACACCCCTATCAAATGAAGGAGGAATCCAATGGAAGCCACATAAAGTGTGATGCTCTCTAATTTCGTTTTTAACGGATCATTAAAAAGAAATGAAAAGGCACTATTGATTGTCTTTTTTAGCATGAGTGTGGACTTACCTGATTAAAATCAAAACCGTTCTAACCCTCATGTAGTCTTGTAGTGCTAATAGGACAACTTGAAAGCCAATAAGTTCAGCGGTATTAGCCGGCGGTGTATTCTTCTCACTAACCTCTGGGTTTGTCTTTACTGAATGACAAGGGGCAAGTGGATGCTTTTGCCTCCTGAGAACAACTCAATTTTATACATTCCGGCAGGCCATTCTGTTGTGGAGATGCGATTTGAGTTGAGATTATTTTGCTCATGTACGATGCGGCCTAGCATATCGTACACCCGCATCTGCTCGACCTTATCCCAGGCTCCTTGAATACGGAAATAATTTCGTGTGGGATTGGGAAATATGACAAGATCAGAGGAAGCGGCTGTGCGCATCCACCGAACCGGTGATAGCTGTGAATAGCCATCGTGATCGACGGATTGAATGCGATAAAAATAGGTTTCGCCCGGCTGGATATTGGGATCGATTTCAGAATAGGTGTTAACGCCATCTACAAAGTCCGTTTCCGCAAAGCCGATGAATTCGGATGTTTTGGGGTCTAGGCGTTGTACCACAAAATGAGATACATTGACCGGATTTGCAATGCTCCATTGGAGGGCAGCTCCTGACTCTACGCGTTCCACTTCGAAATGTAAAAAGTCCAGAGGCATAAGTTGCTGAATTTCAATATTTCTGCTATTGGAGCTGAGGTTGGCGCAAATGGTGCCATCCAAGGTTGCATCCTGTAAGGTGGTAAATGGGCCGCCTACATAAGACTGAACATCCTCGGTATCATCGTAGCTTAAGCCGTATACCGTATAGTTGCCTACACCAAAGGAAGTCAGATCTGGACTGGCCGAAATGAGATCGATGTTGCCGGTAGCATCATTGACGACCACGTATTCATAATCAAAGCCTGCAAGCGGACTTCCGGGGAAGTAGACGTCGCCGGGCCCGGAAGGGGTTATTGTGAAAGATGTAGTGCTTCCAAGAAAGTCACTGACTGTTAAATTATAAGTCTCATATTCAATTAAGATAGAGGAAACATTGGTTGAGAAACTAAAAGAGAACCCCATAGAAGTAGCGCTGCTTGCCATCCAGTTGTTACATACTGAAGATGGAACAAAGTCAGGATTAAATAGATTCAATATTGGAAATGTAAATAGTGATTCATTAAAAGCATAGCTGCCAGTAGAAGTTACCTTAAATTCATAGATCTTATAATTATTCTGAATGGCAACAGTTGCACAGTTTCCAGAAGATTGATCTTCTGAAACCACATTATAATTAGGATCACTCGAATCAATAACATCCGAAATCGAAGTTATAATTGATCCATAATCCATATCTAAATTCAATTCTGAATCAGCCTCCTCAGCTACAAGAGTTGTGGAAGGAAAAATCAATTCTCCTTCTGCCTGACATGCATCTAGGACATCAATATTTGCATCGTTGATATCAAAGAAAATATAGTTTCCTGCGGGTTGCACCTTAATTCTTCCTTCGCTAGTGTTTATGGTAGGTACTGTAATGTTATGACTTCCATCATTAGGCACGTCCTGTGCAAGTGTTACAGAAAAGTTCTGTCCACCGTCTGAGGAGAACAGTATATCTACATTATTAGCGGAAATCGGTGCTTGGTCGGTATTATTTACAGACCAGGTAATGGTCTCGGTATCGCCCGACTGCCAGGTCGCCCCGCTATTTTGAGAGGTCACCTCAAAGGGCCCGCTATTGCCATC
>Ga0209936_1000655_pt1 | contig 20485 bp, 18 predicted proteins | sample SalPonR1_A_D1_MG_FD_185694 | JGI IMG/M metagenome (GOLD analysis project Ga0209936, IMG submission 185694) | Salt pond soil microbial communities from South San Francisco under conditions of wetland restoration - Salt Pond MetaG R1_A_D1_MG... ... | reverse complement strand
CAGCGCGACCTTCGTATCGGCGGTCCGCCGACAGGTCGATGGTGCGTTCCTGCGCGGGAAGGGCGACCTCCGCGACGGCCGCCTGGGCCGCGGCTCGTGCGACGCGCTCGTGGAACGCGGCCGCGCTGTCCTCTCCGTACGTGAACGTCGCCGTCGTGCTCGGTGCCGCGTCGTCCGCGCCTTCGTAGAACGCGATCTCGACCGTCTGTCCCCGCTCGAGAGCGCCGACGCGCACCTGACCCGCCAGCGGGGCCCGGCGCGGATCGGCAGCGCCGTCGAGCGCGACCCGCACGATGCGGGGGCCGGTGACGACCGAGACGAACGCGGCTTCGGCCGTCGCCGCCCGCACCTCGTCGGCGAAGGCGACCTCGCTGGTCTCGCCCACGGTCGCGGTCAGCGTCGTGACGGGTCGGGCACCCTCGGCCGGATCGGCGTCGTACACCTCGACCGCGACCTCGGTGCCCAACGGCAGCCGCTGCAGCGCCATCGGCGTCAGCGGCGCCGGCTCGCCGCCGCGTGTTCCTCCGCGCAGGCCGCCGAACGTGCCGCCGCGCATGCCGCCGTGCCTACCGGCCACGGCGTCCCCGTGCATCGCCGTGCCGTACCCCGATCCGAAGGCGGTCCCGTCGGCGGGTCCGCCGACCCCGCCTCGCGCTTGGCCGAACGGGCCGGAGTGCGCTGCGACCGGGGTCGCGACCAGCAGCGCTGCGGCGACCGTCGCCGCGCCCAGCCAGCGCTGGCGACGCGGTCGCTCGTGGCTGGGGATCGATGGAATCGTGCGTGCTTCGTTCGTGCGTGGCCTCTTCATGCGGGTGTCCTCTCCGGCTCCGCTCGGGTTCGGACGGAGCCTGACGCCGGTGAGGATGTACGGCCCGTGTTCAGAATTCGTTTGCGCGCGCGAGATCGGTCCCCGAGCGCCGGCGCGAACCGAACGTGAACAGACAAGCGGTAGATTCGGAGAGGCATGCCAGCGACGAGCGACGAACCGATCCACGATCCCGCCCCCGACGGCGCCTTGGCGCTGATCGTCGAGGACGACGAGACCCTGGCGCGCACGCTGGAGCTGATCCTGCGCTCAGGCGGCTTCCGAACCGAGCGGGCCGCGGACGGCCCGCGCGCGTTGGAGCTCTGGCGGGCGGCGGCGCCGGACGTGGTGCTTCTGGACCTCGGCCTACCCGGGATGGACGGCACGGAGGTGCTGCAGAAGCTGCGCCGGGACGCGGACACGCCGGTCGTGATCCTGACGGCCCGCGCGGAGGAGGCCGACGAGCTCCACGGCCTGGGGCTCGGCGCGGACGACTACCTGGTCAAGCCGGTGAGCGCCCGAAAGCTGCTGGCCCACCTGCACGCCGTGCTGCGGCGTGCTCGTCCGACCCCGAGCGACGACGGCGAGCTTCTACGCAGCGGCCCGCTCGAGGTCGATCTCTACCGGTTCGAGGCGCGTTGCGACGGCAAGGCGGTGCCCCTCACCCCCAGCGAGCTCAAGCTCCTGGCGCACCTGGCACGGACGCCCGGCCGGGCCGCGAGTCGTAGCGAGCTGTACGAGGCGGTGCTGCCCGAGGGCGACGGCTTCGACCGGGCGGTCGACGTGCACGTCGCCAACCTGCGTCGCAAGCTTCGTGGCGCGGGCGCCGGCGAGCCGATCGAGACCGTGCGCGGCGTGGGCTACCGCCTGCGAAGACGTCCGTCGTGAACCGCATCGGCGTGCGGCTGACCGCGGCGATGGCGCTGATCGCGATCGTGTCGCTGCTGGCCGTCCCGATCGCCACGACGGTGGCCGAGCGCGCCGCGTACCGTCGCCTGCCCGAAGGGCTGCGCGAGCGGGTCGAGCGGTTCAGCCGACCCGCGCCGATCCTGCCGATGATGCGCGACAGGGAGGCCAGACCGACGATCCGGGACGGCCGCACGATGCCGATGATGGGGACCTCCCCGGCGTTCGAGGGCGAGGCGGCGACCCTGCTCCTCCTCGTCCGCGACCTCCGCGAGCTCCGCCGCGACGCCGTGGTGGCGGGCGTGCTCGTCGCGCTGGCCGCGTCGGTGGGCTTGGCGTGGGCGCTCTCGCGCGAGCTGGCTCGCCCGATCGAGGCGGTTTCGCGCGCGGCTTCCGAGATGGCGGCCGGCCGCCTGGACGCGCGGGCCCGGATTCCGCACCCCGGACGGCAGCCTCGCGAGGTGCGGGAGCTGGCGCACGACTTCGACGCCATGGCCGCATCGCTGGAGCGTCTCGAGGGGGAGCGGACGTCGATGGTCGCCGACATCGCGCACGAGCTGCGCAACCCGCTCGCGACCCTGTCGCTGCGTCTCGAGGCGGCCGCGGACGGCCTGCTGGACGTCAACGCCGAGGAGGCCGGCACCCTTCTGGCGCAGACGAACCTGCTCACGCGCCTGGTGGACGACCTGCGCACGCTGTCGCTCGCGGAGGCCGGTCGCCTGAGGCTGAGCTACGCCACGGTCGATCTGCGGCGGCCGCTGCGCGACGCCGCCTCGGCGCACGGAACCGCCGCGGACCGCTCCGGCGTGCGGCTCGTCGTCGACGTGCCCCCCGAGCCGCTCGTCGTGCGCGCGGATCCGGACCGCCTGCTGCAGATCGTGCACAACCTGCTCGACAACGCGATCCGCATCTCGCCCGATCTCGGCGAGGTGCGCCTGACCGCCGCGCGCGTCGGCCGACGCGTTCGCGTGACCGTCGAGGACGACGGTCCCGGCATCGCCGTGGACCCGCCCGAGGCGATCTTCGAGCGGTTCGTGCGCGACCGGCGGCGCGACACCCGCGGCGAGAGCAGCGGCCTGGGCCTCGCGATCGTGCGGACGCTGGTGTCGCTTCACGGGGGCACCGTGTTCGCGCACCGACGCGCCCCGGTGACGCGGATCGGATTCGAGCTGCCCGCGGCGGGCGATCCCGAGGCCATGTGGCCCGATGCCGCCCGCTCCGAACCCGCTCGACCGGAAGCCGGCTGATCCTGCTCAGATCTCGACCCAGCCTCCTTGCGAGGCGCTCTCCCGAATCGAGTCCAGCACGCGCATGTTCGCGACCGCGTCGCTCAGCGGCGTCGGCACGGGCTCGTCATGCAGCACGGCGCGGGAGAACGCTTCGCCCTGGAGGGTGTACTGATCCGCGTCGCGGAACGCGATCTCGCGCGTCTCCAGGCCGCGCTGGCGCAGGATCCGGGTCGTCCCGATCGGCGGAGCGTTGAACGGGATCTCGATCTCGATGCGGCCCTGCGTTCCGAACGCGTGGGCACGCTGGTACGGCTCGAGCTGGGTCGCGCAGGTGAACGTCGCGGTGGCGCCGCCGCCGAAGTCCATGATCGCGCTCACCAGGCGGTCCACCCCGAAGTCCGGGTCCATCTCGATGCTGGCGACCACGCGCAGGGGCTCGCGCCCGAACAGGAATCGGGACAGCGACACGTCGTACGACCCGATGTCCATCAGCCCGCCACCCCCGGTCTCGGGCCGGTTGCGGATGTTGTCCGGGTCGAGGTTGCGGTAGGCGAAGTGCGAGTGCACCGTGCGGAGCTCGCCCACCTCGCCCTCCTCCACCCAGCGCCGGGCGGTGCGCCACTGCGGATGGAAGCGGTACATGAACGCCTCCATCGTCTTCAGGTCGGGGTACCCCGCCGCGGCGTCGGCCAGCTGCTGCGCCTCGTCCGCGGTGAGCGCGACCGGCTTCTCGCACAGGACGTGCTTGCCCGCCTCCAGCGCGCGGATCGTCCACGGCACGTGCAGCTGGTTCGGAAGCGGGTTGTAGATCGCGTCGACGTCGGGCGACGCCAGCAGCGCCTCGTAGCTGTCGAACGTCTGCGGCAGGTGCAGCAGGTCGGCCGCCCGGCGGGCGCGCTCGCCGTCGCGCGAAGCGATCGCGACGACCTCGAGGTTCGATGCCTTCTGCATCGAGGGGACGACCTTCTCGAGGCCGATCTTGGCGGTGCTCAGGATGCCCCAACGGACCTTGTCTCTCATGCGTGAACCTCCTTCAGGACCGGCGCTCCTCACGGTAGCGCACCCGAACGCGCCGCTGGCCGCGCCGGGACGGCGGTCCACGATCGCGATGCACGAACAGCGGCCCCGGTCGGGTCACCGGGCGTCGGAACCGAGCAAGATTCTGGTCTACTCTGGAGGGAACCGGGCGGCATCCGGACGTACCGAGCTTCCGACGCCGAGTCCCGGGACGCGGAAGGGGGCTCGATGACCCGCAACGTGTTCGTGCTGGGCTGCGACCGGTTCAATCTGGATCAGATCAAGTCGGCCCGGGCCGCCGAGGGCTGCCGGTTCCATGCGCTCACCACCTACGACGAGGCGAAGGCGGGCGACGAGATTCCCGCCGAGAAGCTCCTGGACAAGGCCCGTGCCCGCCTCGACGCGTTCGACGGGTCGATCGACGCGATCCTGGGCTGGTGGGACTTCCCGGTCAGCACGCTGCTGCCGATCCTGCGCCGCGAATACGGCACGCCCGGCCCCACGCTCGAGAGCACCCTCAGGTGCGAGCACAAGTACTGGAGCCGGCTGGAGCAGTCGCGCTCCGTGCCGGACCACATCCCGGCCTTTCGCCTGTTCGATCCCGACGCTCCCGACCCGTATTCGGATCTGGACCTGCAGCACCCGTTCTGGATCAAGCCGGTCAAGTCGGTCGGATCGTACCTGGGCTTCCGGATCGAGGACCGCGACGACTTCGACGCCGCGCTCGCGGTGATCCGCCAGCAGATCCATCGGATGGCCGTTCCGTTCGATCAGGTCCTCTCGTACGCCGACCTTCCTGACGAGATCGCCGTCGCGGACGGGCGCCACTGCGTCGCCGAGTCGATCATCTCCGACGGCCGTCAGGTCACGCTCGAAGGGTACGTGCACGACGGCGAGGTCCACGTCTACGGCGTGATCGCCTCGATCCGCGAGGGGCGCCACGGCTCCAGCTTCGCGCGCTACCAGTACCCGTCCGACGTTCCGAACGAGGTCGCCGAGGCGATGACCGACGTCGTCCGGCGATTCCTGACCCATGTGGGCTTCGGCCCCTCGCCGTTCAACGCGGAGTTCTACTGGAACGAGGAGACCGACCGCATCTGGATGCTGGAGGTCAACACCAGGATCTCCAAGTCGCACGCCCCGCTCTTCCAGATGGTGGACGGCGAGTACCACCACGCCGTGAACCTGCAGCTGGCGCTGGGCGAGGCGCCCGAGCTCCCGAAGGGCGAAGGCCGCTTCGCGGTGGCCGCGAAGTTCATGCCGCGCCGCTTCGAGGACGCGGTCGTGACGCGCGTCCCGACCGAGGAGGACGTCGCCCGCGTGCAGCGGACGTACCCCGGAACGCTGGTCGAGGTCCACGTGCACGAGGGGATGCGCCTCTCCGAGCTCAAGGGGCAGGACAGCTACAGCTACATGCTGGCCGAGATCCACATGGGCGCGGACGACGAGGAGACGCTGCTGGCGAACTACGACGACGCCATGGAAATGCTGGGCTTCGCGTTCGACGAGAAGGAGACCGCATGAGGAAGGAGGCCGCATGAGGGTGCATCGCCCACTGGACGACGAGGTGCGCTCCATCGAGCACACCTGGATCGAGATGGCCGACGGGGTCCGCCTGTCGGCGCGCATCTGGCTACCCGAGGACGCCGAGTCGAACCCCGTCCCGGCGATCCTCGAGTACATTCCCTACCGCAAGCGCGACTGGACCCGCCCCAAGGATCAGCTGATGCACCCGTGGTTCGCCGCGCACGGCTACGCGTCGGTGCGCGTGGACCTGCGCGGCAGCGGCGAGTCGGAGGGCGTCCTCCGCGACGAGTACCTCCAGCAGGAGCTCGACGACGGCGTCCAGGTGATCGAGTGGCTGGCCCGCCAGCCGTGGTGCAGCGGACGCGTCGGCATGATCGGCATCTCCTGGGGCGGCTTCAACGGACTGCAGATCGCCGCGATGCGCCCACGGGCGCTGGGCGCGGTGGTGTCGGTGTGCTCCACCGACGACCGCTACCGCGACGACATCCACCACATGGGCGGCTGCCTGCTGGGCGACAACCTCTCCTGGGCGTCGATCATGTTCACGAACAACTCGCTTCCTCCCGATCCCGCGATCGTGGGCGACGCCTGGCGCGAGATGTGGCTCGAGCGGCTCGAGGGGAGCGGGCTCTGGCTCGAGAAGTGGCTGCGGCACCAGCGGCGGGACGACTACTGGAAGCACGGCTCGGTCGCCGAGGACTACGGCGCCATCCGCGCGCCCGTCCTGGCGGTCAGCGGCTGGACGGACGGCTACTCGAACGCCGTGTTCCGCCTGCTCGAGAACCTCTCCGCGCCGCGCAAGGGACTGATCGGCCCGTGGGGCCACACCTATCCGCACCTCGGCTCGCCGGGGCCCGCGATCGGCTTCCTGCAGGAGTGCCTGCGCTGGTGGGACCGCTGGCTGAAGGACGTCCGCAACGGCACCGAGGACGAGCCCAGGCTGCGCGTCTGGATGCAGGAGAGCGTGGAGCCGACCACGCGCTACGAGGAGCGGCCGGGGCGCTGGGTGGCCGAGAACGAGTGTCCGGCCCCCGGCACCCACCAGACGACGTTCCGCCTGGCGGAGAACCGGCTGATCCCGGAGGACGCCTGGCCGCCCGAGCGACGGCTGGGCACCTCTCCGCTGCACCTCCGCTCGCCGTTGCCGCTGGGGATGTTCGCCGGCAAGTGGTGCTCGTACACCGTCGCGCCCGACCTGCCGCACGACCAGCGACAGGAGGACGGCGGCGCGCTGGTGTTCGACACCGCTCCGCTCGAGGAGCGCGTCGAGATCTGCGGCATGGCGACGGTCACGCTGGAGCTCTCCGTCGACAAGCCGGTCGCGATGGTCGCCGCGCGGCTGTCCGACGTGCGTCCGGGAGGCGAGGTGACGCGCGTCACCTACGGCCTGCTGAACCTGACCCACCGCGAAAGCGACGAGCATCCCGAGCCGCTGGAGCCTGGACGGCGCTACCGGGTGGAGGTCCAGCTCAACGGCGTGGCCCAGGCGTTCCCGGCAGGCCACCGGATCCGGCTGGCGCTGTCGACCTCGTACTGGCCGCTGGCGTGGCCGCCACCCGAGCCGGTGGGGATGGACGTGCACCTGCAGGGATGCACGCTGACGCTGCCGGTCCGGCCGCCCCGTGAGGACGACGCGAACCTGCGCCGCTTCGACGAGCCCGAGACCGCGCCGCCGCTGGAGCGCACCATGATCGAGCCGCCGCGCCAGTCGTGGCGCGTGATCCGCGACCTCGAGACGGACCGCTCGACGCTGGACGTCGTGAACGACAGCGGCCTGTTCGAGCTCGAGGAGGTGGACGTCGCGATGCAGCGCGACGGCCAGGAGTGGTACTCCTCGGTCGAGAACGCGTTCGACTCGGCCCGCGGCGAGACCCGCTGGGTCCGGATCCTGCAGCGCGACGGCTGGTCGGTCCGCACGGTCACGCGTACGGTCCTGACCTCCGATGCGGAGTGCTTCTACATCCGCGCCGAGCTGGACGCGTACGAGGGCGACCGGCGCGTGTACTCGCGGAACTGGGACGAGCGGATTCCGCGCGACCTGATGTAGAGATCGCCTCGCGCCGTGCCCCGGGAGGTACGCATGTCATCGATATCATCGAGTCTGGCGCTCGTCTCCGCGTGCCCGCTCGTCCGGCGTCCGATCGGCGGCCCGACATGACCGGATCCGCGCCCGACGACCCGGAGCCCCCGACCGAAGCGACGTCGCTGCTTCGCGCGATCCGGATCGTGGAGCAGGGCATCGCCGCGCTCGTCATTCTGGTGCTGATCGTCGGCGTGCTGCTGGTGCTCTGGAACGTCGCCGTCCAGATGGCCGCCGGGTTCCGCACGGGCCTCGACGACTACGGGCTGACGCAGCTCCTGTCGCAAGCCCTGTTGGCGCTGATGATCGCGGAGATCATCAGCTCGGTCTCCTCCTTGTTCGAGCGCCGCGTCCTGGACGCGATTCCGCTGCTGGTGATCGGCATCATCGCCAGCATCCGGCGTCTGCTGGTCATCAGCGCGGAGGCCGCGAACTTCGTGGCCGAGGGGCAGCCGGTGCCGAACTCGATGCTGATCGAGCTGGGGATCCTGACGGTGTCCGTCGGCGTCTTCGCCTGGTCGATCCGACAGGTGCAGCTCAGCAAGCGCGGTGCCTGATCGCGGCCGCCTCTCCGGCGGGCGCGAGCGGCCTACACGTACACGAACAGGGCCGCCAGCCCGCCCAGCAGGCCGTACACCAGCGCGACGCCCAGCGTGCGCCGCAGCACCTCGCCCTCGCGGCCCGCCAGCTGGACGGTGGCGCCCGCGGCGATCACGTTGTGCGGACAGACGATGTTCCCGACGGCGGCGCCGAACCCCTGCGCACCGACCAGCGGCAGGGCGGGCAGCTCCAGCCGGTTCGCGGTGGCCTGCTGGAAATCGGTGAACAGGATGTTCGACGCCGTGGCCGAGCCGGTCACGAACGTGCCCAGCATCCCCACGAACGGCGCGAACAGCGGCCACAGACCGCCGGCGGCGGCAGCGGCAGCGGCGGCCAGCGCGTCGATCATGCCCGAATACACCATGACGCGCGAGATCGCCAGCATCGCGACCAGCGCCGCCGTGACCGGAATCAGCTGCCGCAGCGCGGCGCTCATGGCCGCCGTGACGTCGCTCCAGGACGACCGCTGGATCGCCGCGCCGACAGCGAAGGCGGCCAGCAGCAAGGTCCCGGGGTGGTACGCCGCGGCGAACGTACCGGCGAACGGGCCGGCGCTCCAGCCAAGCTCCAGCGCGGTCAGCGCGTCGCGCACGGGCGGCAGCAGGCGGGTGACGAGCACCAGCCCGACCAGCGCCAGGTACGGCGCCGCGGCGCGTGCCACGCCGCGCGCAGGCACATGCGCATCGGGCGACGGCGTCTCGGGCGAGCGGCTCCGGGCCACGCGCAGCGCGCCGACGAACGCCGCTCCCCCCACCAGCGAGCCGCCCAGCGTCGGCAGCTCGGGCCCGACGAAGGTGGCGATCGCCTGGTGCGGAATCAGGAACGCCGCAGCGGCCGCCAGCGTCCAGCCCCAGATCGCCGGTCCCGATCGCTGCGCCGGCGGAAGCGTTCGCGTCACGAGCAGCATCGCTACCAGCGGCATCACCCAGCCCACCAGGCTGTGGTACGCCGCCGTAGCGGACGCCAGCTCCTGGCCGCTGAACGGGGTGACCGCCAGCTGCGGCAGGATCGGCGTTCCGACCGCACCGAACGACACGCCGACCGAGTGGCCGACCAGAGCGATCGTGACCGCCTCGACGCGACCGAAGCCGGCGGCGACAAGGAACGGCGCCGCTAGCGCGACCGACGTCCCGAAGCCCGCCGCGCCCTCGACGAACAGCACGAAGAACCAGGCGACCAGCAGCGCCAGGATCCGCGGATCGGGCGACAGCCGCCCCATCGCGCTGCGGAGCACCTCCAGCGCGCCGGTGCGCTGCTGAAGCTCGTGGATGCACAACGCGGGGAAGATGATCCACAGGATCGTCGCGGCGATGAAGACCGCCTCCGCCAGCGCGCCCCCGGTCGCGAGGACGGGACCCAGCTGGGGCAGGACCGTCCGCCCGTACCCGAACGCCAGCCAGGCGATCGGCAGCGTCAACGCCACGCCCGCGGCGCCGGCCCGCGCGGCGGACCAGCGGGCGCCCAGCATCGCGATCAGGATCACGACGATCGGCAGGCCCGCCAGCAGCGCCTGCAGCCAGGCCGTCACCGGCTACGCCACCATGTCCGACGTCACCGCGTGGAGCGGCCCCTCGCCCGTCTCGAACGCGCGCACGTTCGCCAGGGTCGTCTCGGCGATGTTCTGCATCGCCTCCTCGGTGAAGAACCCCTGATGCCCCGTGATCAGCACGTTCGGGAAGGTCAATAACCGCGAGAACACGTCGTCGCGGATCACCCTGTTGGAGAGGTCCTCGAAGAACAGGTCGCCCTCCTCCTCGTACACGTCGAGGCCCAGCCGCCCGATCCGTCCGCGCTTGAGCGCCTCGATGACGGCGCGCGTGTCGATCAGCTGGCCGCGGCTGGTGTTGATCAGCGTCACGCCCTCGCGCATCCGGTCGAGCGCCGCGTCGTCGATCATGTGGTGCGTCTCGGGCGTGAGCGGGCAGTGCAGCGAGACGACGTCCGAGCGGGCCAGCAGCTCGTCGCGCGGGACGTAGCTCGCCACGTCCCGCAGCTCCGGGTTGGGGTACGGATCGAGCGCCAGCACCTCGCAGCCCAGGCCGTGCACGATCTGCGCGAACGTCGCACCGATCTTGCCGGTGCCGACGACGCCGACCGTCTTGCCGTGCAGGTCGAACCCGATCAGGCCGTCCAGCGCGAAGTTGCCCTCGCGCACGCGGTTGTACGCGCGGTAGATCTGCCTGTTCAACGCCAACAGCAGCGCCAACGCATGCTCGGCGACGGCGTGCGGCGAGTAGGCCGGCACGCGTGCCACGGTGAGTCCCAGCCGTTCAGCAGCGTCCAGGTCGACGTGGTTGAACCCGGCCGATCGCAGCGCCAAGAGCCGCACGCCCGCGTCCGCGAGCCGCTGGAGCACGCCGGAGTCCAGGTGATCGTTCACGAACGCGCAGACGGCGTCGTGGCCTTCGGCGAGGGTCGCGGTATCGGGCGTCAGGCGCGGCTCGAAGAAGGTGAGGTCGTGCCCGTGCTGCTCGTTCGCGGCCTCGAAGAAGCGTCGATCGTACGATTTCGTGCTGAACATGGCGATGTTCATGCGGGCCTCCTTCCGGGCTGCCCCTCGCGAGGGTACCGGGGCACGGGCGCCCGCTCCGCGTTCGCGTCGACATACGTCGGCGATCCGCGGAGGGGCCCCGATCGCGCGACCGGCGCTACCGACGGGAACCGCGATCGGCGCTGGATCGGCACTCAGCGCAGGATCGCCAGGAACACCCCCGCCGCCACGGCCGAGCCGATCACGCCGGCGACGTTGGGGCCCATCGCCGCCATCAGCGGGTTCACCCGGCCGTGCGTGTGCTTGGCGACGAAGCTCTGCACGACGCGGGCCGACATGGGCACCGCCGAGACGCCGGCCGCGCCGATGCACGGGTTGATGCGCTTGCCTTCGGGCAACAGCAGGTTCATGCCCTTCGCCAGCAGGATGCCGCCGGCCGTGCTGGCCACGAACGCGACCGCTCCGAGCAGCAGGATGAACAGCGTCTCCGGCCGGAGAAAGCTGGCGCCCTCCATCGTGGCGCCCACGACCAGCCCCAGCAGGATCGTGACGATGTTGATCAGCGGCCCGGACGCCGTCTTGGCCAGCCGATCGGTGACCCCCGACTCGCGCAGCAGGTTGCCGAACATCAGCAGGCCGATCAGCGGCGCGGCAGGCGGAACCGCCAGCGACACCAGCACGGTGATCACGATCGGGAACAGGATCACGGCGGTCCTGGACACGGTGCGCTCTTCCGGCACGGGAATCTCGCGTTCCGCCTGACTCGTCAACGCCCGCAGGACGGGCGGCTGCAGCACGGGAACCAGCGCCATGTAGCTGTACGCGGCGACCGCCACGGCGCCCAGCAGCTCCGGCGCGAGGATCGCGGTGAGGAAGATCGAGGTGGGACCGTCGGCGCCGCCGATGATGCCGATCGACGCCGCCTCGCGAAGGTCGAACCCGAACAGGTAGTGCGCGCCCAGCGCCGCGACGAAGATCCCCACCTGCGCCGCGGCGCCCAGGATCAGCATCACCGGCCGCGCGAGCAGGGGTCGGAAGTCGGTCAGCGCGCCGACGCCGAGGAAGATCAGCGGCGGTAGCAGCTCGGTAGAGATGCCGGCGTCGTAGATCAGCTGCAGCAGCGGGGTGTGCGCGCCGGGGTCGGCCACGTAGGTGCTGGACGCCATGAGGTTGGCGCCCGGCAGGTTCGCGAGCGCGGCACCGAAGCCGATCGGGATCAGGAGCAGCGGCTCGTAGTTGCGGGTCACGGCGAGGTAGATCAGCACGCCCGCGACGACGAACATCACCAGGTTCTGCCAGCTCAGGGCCGCGAAGCCGCTCCCTTGCAGCAGCGCGGTCCAGCCGTCCACCTCACGCTCCGATCGTGACGATGGGGGTTTCCGCGCCGACCTCGTCGCCAGGGCGGACCGGGACCTTGACGACGATCCCCGCCACGGGCGAGCGCACGTCGTGCTCGGCCTTCATCGCCTCGACGGTCGCGACGACCTGTCCCGCGGTGACCGCGTCGCCCTCGTGCACGTGCACGGTCAACACCTCGACCTTGCCGCCGAACGGCGAGTGCACGGCGACCGGCTCGGCGACCGGCTCGGGGGAGGGAGCCGCAGGCGATGCCGGCACCGGAAGCGGCGTCTGGACCGCGGTCGCGGGCGTCCCGGCCTGGACCCCCGTCGCGGCGGACGACGGGCCTCGGGCCGGGACCGCCGCCTCCCCTCCGGGCGGGGCCAGCGTGACCTCGAACGTCCGCGTCAGGCCGTTCTCGCTCACGGTGCAGGTGGTGCGCACCGGCTCGGTCCAGGCGGGGGCGGTGGGGGGCGGCTCGGTCGCGGCAGGCGCGGGAGCGGCAGCCGCCGCGGCGGCGGGCTCGGCCGCCTCCTTCAGCGGCAGCCGGACGCGCGCCTTGCCGCTGAGCAGCCGCAGGCCTTCGTTCAGCTCCATGCTCTTGCCGGGCACGATCGCCGCGGCGACCAGGAAGACGTTCTCCTCCGTCACGGGCAGGCCGCGCTCCTTCAGCGCGGCTTCGGCCGGCCCCAGGCTGTCGGGAGCCCGCTCCAACGGATCGCCTTCGTACGGCTCGAGGCCCAGCTGCTCCGCCGCGATGCGCACGACCTCTGGGTCGGGCGGCTCGGGCGGCCGGCCGAAGTAGCCCAGCACGGACCGTCCGAAGCCGCCGTCGATCTTCTCCCAACGTCCGTAGAGGACGTTGTTGAACGCTTGCAGCCAGTACTGCTGGCTGCCGGGCGTGACGCTGGTCCAGGCACCGCCCGCCTTGACGACGACGGGGAACTCGGCCAGTACGTCGCCGTAGCGGTCCAAGATCCCCGCGCCCGCCATCATGTGGACGTTGGGACCGATCGCGCCGCCCGGCATCGGGAAGTTCACGACCCGCGCGTCGGCGGCCAGGGTGATCGGGTTGAACGCGTAGTCGTCGAGCCCTTCCGTCAGGGCCGCCTCGACCTCGCCGATGCGGCTCACGTCCAGGTCCAGCTCGTACCCGGTGCCTTTCAGCGCGTGCCACATCGAGCGGACGTCCGGCTGCGAGGTGCCCGACGCCAGCGGCCGGACCGAGAGGTCGATCCCGTCGGCGCCGCCCTCGATCGCCGCCATGTTGCAAGCGACCGCCATCGAGGCGGTGTCGTGCGTGTGGAACCAGAGCGGGATCTCGTCCCCCAGCAGCTTCTTGATCCCTTTCGCCGTCTCGTACACGGTGGTCGGATCGGTCGTTCCCGACGCGTCCTTGATGCACAGCGAGTCGATGCGCACGTCGCCGTCCATGAGCTTGCGCGCCACGTCCACGTAGAACTCGGGGGTGTGGACCTTCTCGGACGCGTAGGGAAGGCCCATCGTCGATACCGTGACCTGATGGTGCATGCCGGCGTCGACGATCGGACGGCCGGTCCGGATCAGGTTCTCGACGTCGTTCATGAAATCGAAGTTGCGGTCCACGGTGGTGCCGTGCCGGTGCATGAGGCGGGCCTGCAACGACAGCGCCTCGATCCCTTGGCCGGTGAGCGTCACGCCCGACACGCTCCGCGTCAGGATCTGCAGGTCCACGTCGGGGCCCACCACGGCCCGCATGCGGTCCATCGACTCGAACGGGTTCTCGCCGACGTAGAAGATGGGCGCCTGGAAGCGTGCGCCTCCGCCGAACTCGAAGTGCCGTATCCCCATGTCCGCTGCGATCTCCATCGCGGGGAGAATGTCGTCGGTACGCACCTTGCCGCCGAACACGCTCTGCAGGCCGTCACGGAAGGCGGTGAGCATGACGCGGATCTTCTTGGGGCTGCTGGCGTGGATCATCGCGGGCCTCTCATCGGACGTCGGACCTCACTTCGTCGACGCGGGTGACGCGCGCCCCGGGGTGGGCACGCTGAACCGCGGCGTGGATGGCGGCGAGCACGAACGCGTCGGACCCCCCCGCGTCGTCGGCAGGCGCGGTGCCGGGCGACGCGCCGGGCGGGGCGGCAGGCGCTGCGACGGGCGCCGGGGGAGGCGCCTGGAACACGAGCGTCAACAGCCGCACGGCGCCGGCCAATAGCGCCAGCACCACGATCACGGCGGAGAACGCCTGAATCGACAGCGTCCAGAGTGCGGGTTCGGTCATGATCGCCTTCCACGCGCTCCGCCGAAGCGGAGCCGAAGCCGGCGTCCAGGGGGACTCCTGCTTGGCCGTGGGCGCGTGGACGCCTTCGCGCGAACGGCCGACCTTGGAATCGTACGTCGGATCGCGCCACGGGCGCAGGGGACCGACGTCCTGGCGATGCACGTTTTCTCCGTCCGCGCGCAACGCGTCACGGGTCGATCGTCATGCGGCCGTTCCGGATCGGCTGGGCCGCCCCCTCGAGGATCAGCGACAGGTCGGGCCGGAGCTCCAGCACGCGTCCCTGGGCGATCGGCGTCGCCTCCTGCACGCGCCCGCCGCCGTATTCGACCGGCCAGATCGTCACGTGACGCCCCAGGAAGGCGGCGCGCTCGCGGTAGCGGTCGACGAGGCGTGCGCCGTTCCCGCCGGCGATGGCCTCCCGCCCGTGCGCCAGCCGGCGCGTCAGCGCGGGAAGCAGGAGCGCCCAGGCGTCCGGCGCGTCGAAGACGCCGTCGGCATCGGCCAAGCGGTCCGCTTCGAGCGCGCCCCTGGTGGCGACGATCCGGGGCGCGTAGGTCAGGTTCACGCCGATCCCGACGCGCGCGTCCCGGATGCGGCCGGACTGCACCTGGGTGCTGGTCAGCACGCCACCGACCTTACGCTCGTCCAGGAGAAGGTCGTTCACCCACTTCAGGCCCGGGCGAACCCGACCCTCGCTGACCTCCTCGACGGCTTCGGCGGCGGCGACCGCGGGCAGCACGGCCAGCGCGGCCTGGTTCTCTGCGGCGTCGACATCGAACGCGAGGTGCACGCTGGCGTGCAGGTTCCCTCGCGACGTCGACCAGGTGCGGCCGCGCTGCCCGCGGAACCGCGACCCCGCCAGCGCGACGCACGTCGTCCCGCCCGTCACGCCCGCGTCCGCGGCCGAGAGCTCGTCGAGCACGTCGAGCTGCGAGCGCGTCGCGTGGCGCACCACGACGAGCGGCCCGGAGAGGCCGAAGCGGCGCGTGGGCAGCTCGCCGAGCCACGGCTCGGACTCCGGGGCGAGCGCGGACCACGACCGTCGCTCCGACGGGGGCAGGTCGCGAAGGCGCGTGCGCTCCAGGGCCACCCCGTCCGGAGCAAGCGCCTGAACGTCGTCGGGGGCGTCGGTCAGAAGGTGCATCGTCGACCAGCGTACGGCAGGCGCCGCGACCGCGGTCGCTCGCTGGGGGCCTCCCGACCCTTGACCGTGAGCGTCGAGCGGTCTCTACTGGCCACGGAGGCTCCCCATGAGCGAACCCGTGCACGTGATCTTCGGAACCGGTCCGGTGGGCTGCTGGACGGCGCGTGCGCTGATCGACCGGGGACGCGCGGTGCGCGCGGTGAACCGCAGCGGTCGCCGGCCCGACCTCATGCCGTCCGAGGTCGACGTCGTCGCCGCCGACGCGGCGAACGTCGCCGAGGCGACCGAGGCCGCAGCGGGCGCAGCCGTGGTGGTCCAGGCGCTGAACCCTCCGTACCACCGCTGGCCTGAGCTGTTCCCGGCGCTGCAGGCGGGCACATTGGCGGCGGCCCAGGCGGCCGGGGCGCGCTTCGTCTCGATCGAGAACCTGTACATGTACGACGCCTCGGCGCCGATCCACGAAGACGCTCGCGTCGCTCCGGTGTCGCGCAAAGGCGCGCTGCGGCAACGGATGGCCGAGGAGGTCGTGGCCGCGCACGAGCGGGGGGCGGTGCAGGCGACATCGCTGCGCTCCAGCGACTACTACGGACCCGGCGTGACCGACTCGGCGTGGGGCTCGCGCCTGTTCGAGCCGCTCCTGGCGGGCAAGCCCGCTCAAGTGACCGGCGTGCTGGACGCTCCCCACTCGGTCGCGTACATCGAGGACGTCGGCCGGGCGGCAGCGGAGCTCGCCATCCGCGACGAGGCGCTGGGCCGGATCTGGATCGCGCCGCACGCACCGGCCCGAACCGCGCAAGAGATGGTCGCGATGGCGGCCGAGGCAGCCGGGGTCGAGCCGAAGGCGAAGGGCATGGGCAAGCTGATGATGCGGATCGGAGGCCTGTTCATCCCCGAAGCACGGGCCTCGGTCGAGATGATGTACCAGTTCACGGCGCCGTTCGAGGTCGACTCGAGCCGCATCGAGCGCGAGCTGGATCTGAGCCCCACGCCGCTGCAGGAGGGGCTGGAGCGGACCGTGGCGTGGTACCGGGCGCGCGGAGGGTCTGCCTAGGCGCCGACCGTCTCGTCCGACCCGATCCGCTCGCGACGCGGCGCTTCGTCCCATTCGCGCGTGAGCAGCTCGCACCACCACGCGACGTGCGCGGCCCGGGCGTCGTCGTCGATCTCGTCGTCCACGATCAGGCCGACCAGATCGTCGCCGTCACGGACCTCGCCCGCTTCGAAGGCGTCCGGGTCGTACCCGAGGCGATCCATCGGTAACGCGCCGATCGTCTCGGCGCCCGCCGCTCGCGCGTGCCTGCGAAGGATGCCGAGCGCGTCGCCGAACGTGTCCGGGTAGCCGAAGCGGTCGCCGCAGCCGAACACCGCGACGCGGCGGCCGCGCAGGTCGCTCCGGGCCAGGGCGTCGATCGCTCCGTCCCAGGCGGGCTGCAGCTCACCCTCGTTCCAGGTCGAGGAGCCCAGGATCAGGACGTCGTACCGGACGATCCGCGTCATGTCGGTCCACGCGACGTCGGCCAGCAGCGGCCGCCGTCCGGTTCGTGCGGCGAGGGCGCCGGCCACCTGCCGGGCGATCTCCTCGGTCGCGCCGAAGGTGCTCCCGTAGGCGACGACGACGCGTGGGTCGGAGCGCTGCGCAGCGATCGTCATGAGGAGGAGCATGGCGGTTCGCGCGACCGTCCGCCATGACCGAGGTCATGGTCGCGTGGTCCGTGCGCACGCGGTCCGCCGGCGTCTCGAACGACGGCCGCTAGCCCCCGCCCCGGTCGCCGCCCTCGGGCGCCCATAGCGAGACCGAGCCCGGTCCGCAACGGAACGCGCCCCAGCCGTGCTCGTCGGTGACGACGGGCGTCCGCACGTGGTCGGTGTGGTCGTGGTAGGTGGTGTTCGGCGCGCCCGTCTCCATCCACTTGCTTCCGCCCGCGCCGTTGCTCAGCACCGCGGCCAGGCCGCCGGGATGGGCCTCGTCTCCGAGGCGGGTCCAGCCGACCAGGTTCGGATCGTCGAAGTAGTCGTACTGCGCGCCGTAGGCGTTGCGGCGCCGGACCTCCAGGAAACGGTCGATCATCCAGCGGTGGCTGGGGATGTGGACGTCGTGCTCCCGGCCGTCGCTGCCGACGTCGCGGTAGGAGGCGCCGAAGTAGTCCGCCGCGAAGACGCACGGGTAGCCGCCCCTCCGGAGCAGGATCAGCGCGTACGCCAGCGGCGTGAACCACGGCTCGACCACCGACTCGAGCGCCTGCAGCGGCTGCGTGTCGTGGTTGGCGACGAGGGTGACGGCCATCGTGGGATCGCGCGCGACGAGGCTGTCGTCGAAGATCGTCCGCAAGTCGTACGCCTCTCCGCCGCGCGACGCCTGGGCGAACGCGTACTGCAGGCCGGCATCGAACAGCAGGACCTGCCGGCCGGTCCGTTCGATGAAGTGCTCCAGCGCGGCGCCCTCGCCCGACCAGTACTCGCCGACGGCGAACAGGTCGCGGCCGAGGTGCCGCCGGACGTGGTCCAGCCACGCCAGGAAGAACCCGGCCGGTACGTGCTTGACCGCGTCGAAACGGACGCCGTCGACGCCGGTCGCGTCCAGGTACCACTCGCCCCAGTGGAACAGCTCGGCGCGGACGTCGGGACTCGCGACGTCCAGGTTGCAGCCCATCAGGTAGTCGTAGTTGCCCTTTTCGAGGTCGACGTCGTCGGCGAAGCGCTTGCCCTCGAACAGGTAGATGTCGTCGCCACCTGCGTCGGTGGCGCTGGCGTCGGTGGCGCTGGCGTCGACGGCGTTGAAGTGCCACCAGTGCCACTGAAGCGTGGAGTAGCGCCCACCTCGGCCGGGAAAGTCGAAGTGCGTCCACGCCTCGATCTCGCGCGGCTCGCCGATCGACTCGCCGCGACGCTCGGGGTGGAAGGGGACGGCGGTGACGCGCTCGCGGTGATCGCCGCCCATCTTGTGGTTGAACACGATGTCGGCGTACACCCGGATGCCGGCGTCCTGTGCGGCGCGGATCGCCGCGAGGTACTCCTGGCGCGTGCCGTACTTGGTGCGCGTCGAGCCCTTCTGATCGAACTCGCCGAGGTCGAACAGGTCGTACACGCCGTAGCCGGTGTCCAGGCCGCCGGCGGCGCCCTTGTAGGCCGGCGGCAGCCACACCGAGGTGAACCCCGCCTGGGCGAGCGCCGGCGCCTCCGCCGCGAGTCGCGTCCAGAGCGACCCGTCCGCCTCGGTGTACCAGTGGTAGTACTGCAGCATCGCTCCGTTGTGCTCGTCCATCGTCCTCCTCGATCGCCACCGACACGACGACCTCGTCCGCCTTCCGCGTTCAGGTGCCGAGATGTGCCATCGTACTGCGTTGGACGCGTAGGGCCGTTCGTCGCGCGCGCCGCGGGCGCCCGTTCATGCCCCGCGGGCGCTGACCGGCGTCGCCTCGCGTCGATCGCCGCGGGACCGACGCAGCGCGAGCTGGCGACGCGGCTTCGTGCGTGACGTGCGGTGCTCCCGGCCCGACGCTCTCACTGGCATCACGTCCTAGGCTACGGACGTGGCGCCCGCTTTCGCGACGCGGAGCCGCATGCGATCCCCGCGTCATCGGCCTCGCCCGTCGGCGAGAGGAAGGAGCTGCGATGCCGATCCTCGAGACCGACGAAGCGCTCCGGAACGTGCTCCAGACCGCCCGCACGGTGGCCGTGCTGGGCGCCCATCCCGAGCCCCGCAAGGCGGCCCACTACGTCCCTCGGTACCTGCACGAGCACGGCTACCGGATCGTGCCGGTCAATCCCGTCTACACCGGCCGCGTGCTGTTCGGCGAGACGCCACGCGCCGCGCTGACCGACCTCGACGAGCAGATCGACGTCGTCGACGTGTTCCGGCGCGCCGAGCACCTGCCCGCGCACGTAGGCGAGATCCTGGCCATGCGACCACGCCCGAAGGTGGTGTGGCTGCAGCAGGGCATCCGGCACGACGAGGTGGCTCGCGAGCTGGCCGAGGCCGGGATCGACGTGGTTCAGGACGCCTGCATGTTGGCGTTGCACCGGAAGCTGGGGATCGGGCGGCCCGGCTCGCAGTGAGCGTCGCGCGCCTCGCACCAGGTGGCGAGAACCTCCCGGTTGGGTCGGGGAACGACAGGGACGGCCTCCAGGCGTACTGGCCTCACGGCTCGGGTCGTCGCAGCAGGCTCCGCACGAACCTCTCGAACACGTCGAGCTTCTCTCGCACGATGGCATCCAAGACGTCGAGGTCCAGGTCCTGGTGCCGGTGGACGGCGATGTTCCGAAACCCATCCATGCGCTGGAGCTCCTCGGCGAGGTCAGGTGCGATGCGGCCACCCTCCGCCAGCAAGGCGAACCCGTCCCGGCTGCTCTGAGGCACGCCCAACGACGCCTTCCGCACGACGTGCATCGCAAGGTCGATCGCCGTTTCGCACGCCCGGAGCAGGTTCAGCACCAGTGCGTCCTGGCGTCGCTGATCGGACGTGAGCCCTGTTCCGTCGCCGTACTCCTCGCGCACCCTGGCGAGGCAGCGCTCGATCGTCGCGGACTTGTTCAGGGCGACGTCATCCACCATGGACGCTCCCCCGTTCGCGGACGTCGCGCACGATGTCTCGACGCTCCTCGTTGAGCCGGGCGTAGTCGGATAGGACGAAGTCCAGGAACTGCTCGGTGTCGGCATCACCCGTGGTGAACAGCACGTCGGCGTCCGCCACGACCTGGCTGCGAAGCACCGTCGATGCTCGACGTAGGTCGATCAGATGCACGTCGCATCGGACGGCGATCTCGAGATCGCTGCGAAGGGCTCGCAACCGCTCGTCAGCGATCGGATCGCATGCGAGAAGCGCGACGTCGCCGTCGCTGTCGCGCGTCGCATCGCCGCGAGCCGAACAGCGCGAGCCAGCGCAGGTCCCGCAAGGCCGGGCGCAGCCGGGCGACGAGCGCGCGTCGCAGGTCCTCGTCGTTCATGCCGGCATGGTAGCCGTTTCGGGACGCCGCTGCCGCCGACGTGGCGCACCGCCTGCGCCCCGACCGGTCACGACCGCGGGGCGCGTCCCCAGTTAGGCACGATGTCGTCATCGCTCGCGGACTGGCCCCGCGCCAGCACCT
>Ga0209936_1000652_pt1 | contig 20541 bp, 14 predicted proteins | sample SalPonR1_A_D1_MG_FD_185694 | JGI IMG/M metagenome (GOLD analysis project Ga0209936, IMG submission 185694) | Salt pond soil microbial communities from South San Francisco under conditions of wetland restoration - Salt Pond MetaG R1_A_D1_MG... ... | reverse complement strand
CAGGTTGGACTGCCTTTTCTAATGGACTGACTGCAGGTTTTGTATGGAACTTCTATGATGATGGAAGTTGGACTGACGGAACTGAATTAAGTTTAGCTGTTACTGACAACTATGTTGAGATTACCGGTAACACTATAGGCTCTTACCCTATTAATGTAAAGGAACAAGCACCGGCTGCTTTTGGTGGTTGTGAAGATCCTACTGGCCAGGATTTTACCGTTACGGTAATTGATAAGCCTGAAGCTGGAATTGTTGGTGATGGTACTAATAATGTATGGACTGAAGTTACTGCTGGTTATGAATATTACATTTGTGGTGATGCAGCAGCAGAAGATTTAACAATTACAATAACTGAAACAGGCGTACCTGCAGCACTTGCAACATATGCTTATTCAGTAGAGCAGCGTGTGGTTAATATTAATGCATCGGATGGTGAAATCGGTGGTACAGAAACTATTACATCAGATTTTGTGAATCATACTATTGCTGGTAAATTTGCAACAGGAACAGCTGATGGCGGTTCAGAAACAGTTTCTACCGGTGCAATGCCTGTTGTAGGTGGTGAAAGAACAAAATATGAATATACGATAAAAACTGCAACAGACTATACTGGTGCTGGGGGTGAAGGTATCATCTCAGCTATTTCTCATAAGTCTGACTATTTAACAGTTGCTGGTGGTGGAGAAATTACAACGTATCCGTTTACTGGTACTGCTGTAACCGTAACGTATATTGTGAATCCTGCTCCAACAACTGGTCCTGTTTATCATATACCTAATGACTTTAGCATTTAATAGGTTGATAGAATTAAGTGAACACAAAATAACTCAAAAAATTGAACTGGTTTAGGAGCCTGGTCTCCTAAGCCAGTTCTTTAAAAAAAAATTAACTAAAGCATATCAACCCTTGAAAACAAGATTTAACATAAAACTCATTTTCTTTTTCCTGGTATTTTTACCCGGGTTGGTTGGTTATGCTCAGGATGATTTGCCGGTGGCCTGCGGTGGCGAAACTGTTCGCTACGGTGTAGTAGGTGATAACGGCAATTCGGTGTTTTTCTGGGAAATAACCGGAGGCACCATTATTGAAAATTACAACGATTCGGTAGATGTTCAATGGACATCCACAGATGGTGTTCGCACCATTACGGTGACCGAAACCAACCTGTATGGTTGCGAAGGCGAACCATATTCTCAGCAACTTGTAGTTTCATCACCATATATAGATTTAGGCTCGGATGCCGAAATTTGTGCCGATGAAACTTACGAATTCATTGCCTCGGGAGATGAAGTTTCATCTTATCTTTGGCAGGATGGAAGTGCCGGAGAAACATTTATTGCTTCAGAAGAAGGTGATTACTGGGTACGTGTTACTGATGAGTATGGTTGTGTATCATCCGATACCGCAGGTCTGATTGTTCATCCGTTACCGGATGTTGATTTAGGACCCGATACCACGCTAAATGCCGACGACCAGCAAATTGTATTTGATGTTAGCGAATACGGCACTTTCTTTGAGTGGTTTGATGGAAGCAACGCATCAACATATACAGCATATGCCCAGCTGGAAACCCAGGAAATATGGGTTGAAGTTACCAGTGAGTATGGTTGTATTGGCGCTGATACCGTTTATGTTGAATTTGGGGAATTTACTATTCCAACAGCTTTTACGCCTAATAATGACGGGCATAACGATGTTTGGAAAATTGATTTCTTATTTAACTTTTCAGAAGTTACCGTTGATATTTACAACCGTTGGGGAGAACTTGTATTCCATTCCGATGGATATTCATCCGATAAATATTGGGATGGTACAAACCAAAATGGTAGGAAACTACCTATGGATGCTTATTATTATGTAATTGATTTGCATAATGGAGAACAACCCAAGGTAGGTACGGTTACTTTAATACGATAAAAGCTTTATATTTTGTAGGAAAGAATACATTTTAGTGATGAAAAAAATATTAATTATACCGGTAATTGTTTTACTAAATGCCATGAGTGTATTTGGACAACACGATTTTTCCTACAGTCAGTATATGAACAATAAATTCCTGGTAAATCCGGCTTTTGCCGGTAGCGAGGGATTTACTTCGTTCGATCTTTCGGCACGCCAACAGTGGCTTGGATTTGATAACGCACCAAGTACACAGTCGATTAGTGCTCAAACCCGGATATTAAAAACAAGTTATGTTGCCAAAGCCCGTTCTGTGCGTAAACGGATAAGAAAAAGACGGCCCAGCGGACGTGTTGGTTTAGGTGCCTATGTATATAACGATCAAAATGGACCTATAGGAAAAACAGGCGCCGAATTAACCTATGCTTATCACATGTTTATTAGTGACGGCCAACTGTCTTTAGGATTATCTCTTTCAGCTTATCAGTTTAGAGTAAACACCAGTGACTTAACTACCGCAGACGAGTTTGATCCATTGATAAATCAGGCAAGAGAAAGTATGTTTATCCCGGATGGTAGTTTTGGAATTTTTTATAGTTATCAGCCTTTCTATGTGGGTGTTTCTGCTAAGAATTTATTCCAGGCAGCACTGAAATTTGGACAGGATAATAGCTTTGCTGATTATCAGCAAATTCGAAATTACTACTTTATGACCGGATACAGATACGATATGGATAATGATTTTGAAATTGAACCATCTGTATTGCTTAAAACTACAGAGGCCTTTAATTTACAGGCAGATATCTCTTTAATAGGTTATTATAAAAGAGACTACTGGCTTGGTTTCTCCTATCGTACAGGAAATGCTTTTGTTACCATGATTGGTATTCGTGTCGATAAGATTAACATTGGCTACGCTTTTGACTACTCCTTAAATGATATTCAGCGAATAAGCTACGGTTCACATGAAATTGTCATCGGATTGAAATTTGGTGATAATGCACGACGTTATCGTTGGTTAAACCGTTTCTAAAACCACATTAACTCAACTTTCAGGGAGCATTTTTCATACGGTTTTTGTTGGAAAACGGATACTCTTAATGGATCGCGGGCATCTCTGCAGGTATGTAATATTCATAAAAAATATAATTTTAGTCCCTGGTTGTCTGTATTTCATATATTTTGGGGGTTGGTTTTTAAATATTGCACAATTACCGGCTTGCCACTTTCGCTTTCAGCTCCGGGTAAAATGTTGCTGCCATAAAATTCCCAATTTATAAAACATTATTTGGTTAAAATGCGTATTTTAGTAAACATAATCATTAAAAGCAAATCATTATGAAGAAACTATTTATAGCAATAATTATAGTAGCCTTACTTATTTCTGCATTTTTTATCATTAAACCCATTATTGTTAAAAATAATTACCGGCAAGGACTTGCTTACAGTGACTCGTTAAACTACGAAAAAGCACTGGATTATTTTAATACCTCGATTAAATGGGACAGGAATAATATACCGTCTTTAATTGCCCGGGCACATGCTTTTTACCAGTTAGAAAAGGAAGATGCTGCCATTAAGGATTATAATAAGGTACTGGCAATGGATTCAACAAATTTTAACGCATGGTTCGGTCGCGGATTGGTATATTTGAATAATAAAGATTACCAGAATGCTTTACAGGATTTTGAAAGAGCAGAATCTGTTGATATAACAACCGACCTGCTTTATTTTTTAGGTTATACAGAGTCTAATCTTGAGAATTATCAGTCAGCGCTGGATGATTTAAACCGGGTAATTGAAAGGGATTCTTTATATGGCGAAGCATATCATCAACGAGGGATTGTTTGGGCCAATTTAGATAACCTGGAGGCCTCGGTTCAGGATTTTAATAAAGCCCTTGAATTAGATAAAGATAACCTGGATGCCTATCAGCGTAGAGTAAAATACCGGGTAGGTAAAAAGGACTATAGTGGTGCTATTGCTGATTATGATGCTATTATCGAGCTGGATAAAAACAATCAGGATGCTTACTATCAACGTGGATACTTTAAATTACAAATTCAGGATTACAAGGGAGCCATAGAAGATTTTAACCGGGCGATTGAAATAAACGCAGAGGATGACCGCTCATACCAAAAAAGAGGAAATGCAAAAGCAGGATTGGGAGATTATCAAAATGCATTAGTTGATTTTAATCAGGCGATTACCCTTGATAAAAACAATGCTGAAGTTTATCATCGTAAAGGTTTGGTGTATTTGCATTTGTCCGACCCTGACAAAGCGATACGGGCTTTTACTAAGGCAGTGAATCTTAAAACTGATTATGCGGATTCTTATTACTTGCGGGGCGTAGCCAAAGCGATGCAGCAAAAATATGAGGCTTCCATACAAGATTTTAATCAAGCCATTACACATGATGAAAATCATGCTCAGGCCTATTTAGGACGCGCAGTATCTTTAGGTATTCTTGAAAAACACAAGGAAGCCATTGTAGATTATGACCGGTATATTCAAATAGTGCCTGATGACGGAGCGGCTTATTTGAATCGGGGAAAATCCAAAATTAACCTGAATAATTATACTGAAGGATGTAAAGACTTTCAAAAAGCGTTGGAATTGGGCGTTGAGGAAGCTCAGGAAATGCTTAATATGTATTGTAAATCGTATACTAAATAGGGTAAGATGATGAAGAACACAATTATATTTTTTGGGGTTTTATGTTTTATCTTTTCGGCTGGCATAAGTTTCTCGCAGGAGAATTATAATGTAGACAGCATTGAAAAAAATATTGATAAATATTTACAATACTTCTCGGGTAATAACCCCGGGGCAGTTATCGCAGTAATGAAAAAGGGTGATTTGGTATTTAATAAAGCCTATGGTTTGTCGGATGTTGAACAAGATTTGGCGTTAAAAAATAACGAGGCTTTCGACCTGGTTAATTTATCTAAAATGTTCACTGCCCTGGCCATTTTTCAGTTAGACGAAAGGAATAAACTGAGCCTGGAACAGCCAATAACAGATTTTTTTCCTGATTTCCCTGCATACGGAGAAAAAATCAAAGTAAAACACCTTATTCATCATACATCCGGGTTAATTGATTTTGATGAAGAAAAAGTAACGAGTCAGGAAAAGGTTTTAACCTTCCTTCAGTCGCAGGATACCACAAGGTATAATGCCGGAGAAAAATGGGACTATTCGAATGCTGATTATCCTTTGCTTGTGCTGATAATTGAAGTAGTGTCCGGCAAATCATACAAAGAATATATGACCAAACGGATTTTTAAAAAGATAAAAACCAATCAGGTTTTTTTTGCTGAAGATTTGGATGAATATACTGATATTGCTGCCGGACATATTAAAGAGGATGAACAATATGTTGTTGCCAATCAGATAAACATGATTTATGGTGAACAGGGAATCTTCATGTCGTCCGAAGATTTTTCCAAATGGGATAAAGCATTATATACCGACCGGCTTTTAGATTGTGAGACACTGAACAGTTTTTTTAGTCGTGCGAAATTGGATAATGGTGAAAATATCCCGAATTATTACGGAAACGGCCTGGTTATCATGAAACGTAACGACGAAAGATACTGGTGGCACGGCGGCTCTGGTAACGGATATACCCATATGTATTTGCATTTGCCCAATCATGAGCTTACCATATTAATCTTAACAAACCGACAGGATGGGTATAATTTTTTGAAAATGGCGATTTATATTGCCAAAGAATTTGAAAAAGAAATTAAACTATAGTGTTATTTTAAACAATAAATAAGCCAATAACCTGGGCATTAAGTATTAAGATTTTAGAGTAAAATTACATTTAGCCAAATTAATTAATTACCAATAACCAAATTTTAACAAAGAGTTAATGGATGTAGAATCTATTCTATCATCATCTTTTCCAAAGTTCAAAACGTTGGAAAAGATTAGCCGCAAAAAATGTTAAAAAGTTAAAATAAAGGTAGTTCCTTTCCCTGGTTTAGAATTTGCTGCAATAGATCCACCATGCAACCGCATAATCTGTTTAGAAAGACTCAAGCCTATTCCGGAACCTTTCGGTTTAGTGGTAAAGAAAGGAATGAATATTTTATCTAAAACTTCTTTCAGAATTCCCTGACCGTTATCGATAACCTGAATAATAACCCGGTTTCGTTTATTTAAAATGCCTCGTACAATAATTGACCCATTTTCCTGGTTTTCCATGGCATGAATTGCATTTTTGATTAGATTTATCAATACCTGCTCAATAAGTTTGGTGTCTGCATAAAATTCCAGCGATTCAGGTTCAACCGTCATTTTTAGTTCGATTGGTTTAGTCCCAATCTCATCAAGCATTAACGGTTTTATATCCTCGAAAAGTTCTTTTAGGCTGGCGAGCCTGAAATTCGGCTTCGGTATTTTTGTTAAGTTGCGGTATGTATTTACAAAATGCAATAAACCGTTACTTCTTTTATTGATGGTTTTAATGGCCATATGTACTTCTTCAATAGTCTCCATATCCGGAATGGATTGATTATTTTCGGCATCTTTAAACATTAAATCCAGGGTAGAAGTGATGGATGATATGGGGGTAATAGAGTTCATAATCTCGTGGGTTAATACACGGATTAATTTTTGCCAGCTTTCAGTCTCCTGATCCTCTAATACACTTTGAATGTTTTTTATGGTAACCAGTATAATACTTTTATGGTGTATTTTAAACTCCGTTCCCGAAATACTCAGCTGTAAAATGTCGTCTTCTTCCTGAATTTTTACCAGACAGTTTTTTCCCGGTTCTAAATTTAATAGTGTTTTTACCAATTCAGGACTTATAGAGGTTAAATCGTTAATATTTTTAATGGTTGAAATCTGGAATAATTTTTTAAACGCATTATTAACCATGTCCACCCTTCCGTCGCGCTGGTATGTAACAATACTCACATCAATATTTTTAACCAGGGCTTGTAAATATTGATACTGTTCTTCTTTTTCCGAACGTACTTTTTGGAAGTCATGGATAACATCGTTAAATGCTTTGTTTAACTCATCAAAAGAAGAGCCTAAACCTTCAATTTTGAAAGAGCGTGTAAATTCAGAAAATCGAATGGATTCTAAAAAACCGGCAAGATCACGATTCGTTTTATCAATATATTTAAATAATAGGTAGATTTGGAAAATAACAATTAAACCTACAAAATAAGGGATGATAAAATAATCAAGGGTAATGGTATAGAAAAAAAGAAATATTGTTGCTGTTAACAACAATATTCTGAAAATGGCAACAAACCTGAAATTTTTAAAGACCATATTTTTCCATTCTTCGGTATAATGATGTTCGGGTTAGGCCGAGCATGCTGGCTGCCTGGGATACATTTCCCTGATTTTGTTTCAATACTTTTTCAATCACTGTTTTTTCTATATCATCCAGATTATATGTGTCGAGCTCAAGCTCTCCAACTTTATCTTTTCTGGATGAAAGGATAAAATCATCGGGCTGCAAGGTGTCCGAATCGCTCATAATAATTGCTCTTTCTATAGCATGCTGGAGTTCACGTACATTTCCGGGCCACTGGTATTGTGATAATTTTTTCATGGCTTCGGCGTTAATTCCCTTAATTTTTTTTCTATATTTTTTAGAATATATTCCGATAAAGTGTTCGGCTAATAATGGAATATCTGTAATTCTTTCTCTTAATGGAGGGAGGTGAATTTCAACGGTATTGATACGATAAAGCAGGTCTTGCCTGAAATTTTCCTCATCAACCATTTGGTGAATGTCGTTGTTCGTGGCACAAATAAGCCTCACATCTATTGGTTTTGGAGTGGTTGATCCAACACGTGTTATTTCCCGGCGTTCAAGAACAGTTAATAATTTAGCTTGCATGGGTAACGACAGGTTTCCAATTTCATCTAAAAATAAGGTACCTCCGGAAGCAATCTCAAATCGCCCGGGTTTATCTTTTTTGGCATCGGTAAAGGCTCCTTTAACATGCCCGAAAAGTTCACTTTCAAAAAGGGTTTCGGCAATTGACCCCAGGTCAACATTGATAAATACTTCATCTTTGCGTAAAGAGTTTCGGTATAGTGCTCTTGCAACCAGCTCTTTTCCGGTGCCGTTTTCTCCCAGAATTAATACATTCGCATCGGTTTTGGCTACCTTTTTAATCGTTGTAAATACCTGTTGCATTTCTGACGAATTACCAATAAACTCATGAAACGGTTGATCCTGTATGGCGCTAATCTCTTTTTGTTTTGTTTTTAAATTGGTGGCTTCGTTTTTTGAACGGTGTAATTTAATCGCTGATGAAATAGTAGCTAATAATTTTTCATTTTGCCAGGGTTTTAAGATAAAATCAGTAGCTCCTGATTTTATTGCTTTTACCGCTTTTTCTGCATCACCATAAGCAGTAATAAACACTACAACTGCATCAGGATCTATTTCGATAATCTTTTTGAGCCAGTTGAAGCCTTCCTGCCCACTTATAGCATCCTGGGTAAAGTTCATATCTAGAAGGATAACATCATAATTATTATGATGTAATAATTCAGGGATGAGGGATGGATCGGTTTCGGTTTGAATTTGTTCTACATGATTCTTTAATAAAAGTTTTAGCGCAAAAAGAATATCTTCATTATCATCAATAGCTAATATGTTACCAATTTTTTCACTCATAAGGATGTCTATTAATTTTTTTACAAAGGTAAATATACAATATTTTTAAAGAAAATAAAGTCATCGGATTCTAACCTGACTAATTACTCCTTTCAGTCGTGAGAAAGAACATAAAACTTATGAATAGGTTAGCGTGAATATTGAATATCCTATTTTGCATGGTTTAATTTGTTCACCTGATGCTGTGTTCGATATCGTACTTCTTATGTTTCGGAATCGAACACTATAAAGTTGCCAGGCTATACATCTTGTTTCTTAAAAATCTTAATATCAGTGTATTATATGTTTTGGCATAATAAATGTTTAGTGATTAACAAAAATATGAATAAACTAAAATCATACAATAATGGATAGAGTAATTGAAAAAAAGCATAAATGGTTGAACAAAAAAACAATATGGATAACGGTAGGTGCTATTTTTATCTTATTAATCTCCTTTAATATATTTTTTGGTGATAAAAGCTCAAAATTAAATGTTGAAAGAGAAAAGATTACCATTGAGCCTATTGTTGAAGATGAGTTCAAAGACTATATTGCTGTTATAGGTACCGTTGAACCTATTAGTACAGTATATCTCGACGCTATTGAAGGCGGAAGGGTAGAAGAAATTCTTATTGATGAAGGAAATATGGTTAAGGAAGGAGATGTTATCCTTAAATTAAGTAATACGAATTTAATCCTGGAGATTTCCAATAACGAAGCTTCTGTTTCGCGTTCGATTAATGAATTTGAAAATACAAAGATTAATCTTGAATTGCAGCGTATTAACAGGCAACAGACGTTGATCGAAACGGAACGTCAGCTTAAAATGTACAAGCGACAATATGAGTATAATCAAAAGTTGTATGCTGATGATCATATATCAAAAGAAGACTTTGACCAGTCTTTTGAAAGATATGATGCTACCAGAAAGCAATATGAGTTGTTTAAGGAAGCATTAAAAAATGATTCTATTTACAGGCATGTTCAGCTTAAAGCAATGGATAGCCAAATAAAAAATATGCAGGATAATCTGAAAATTATTCAGGGACGGATGGAAAACCTTAATGTTAAGGCAACATGCGATGGCGAATTGGCCAGTTTAAATCCTGAAATAGGCGAAGTTATTGGTTATGGTACCCGTATTGGGACCATTAATATCCTGGATGATTATAAACTAAGAGTTGAAATTGATGAGCACTATATTGCAAGAGTTATTAACGGTTTGCCCGGTAGTTTTGATTTTTCGGGTGAAAATTATAACCTGCAAATTGTAAAAGTATATCCTGAGGTAAATGCCGGGCGATTTGCTGTAGATATGGAATTTGTGGGCGAAAAACCGGATCAGATTAGGATTGGACAAACATTCAGAATAAAATTAGAGCTTGGTGAATCGAAACAAGCGGTATTGATACCCCGTGGTGGATTTTATCAAAGCACCGGCGGACAATGGGTGTATGTTGTAGATCCTTCAGGAGAAATGGCTGTTAAGCGTGAAATTTCTATCGGACGCCAGAATCCGAAATATTATGAGGTGCTTGAAGGGTTAAATCCCGGAGAGAAAGTGATTGTATCAAGTTACGATAACTTTAATAACGTTGATAAAATTATCCTGAAATAAATAACAATTAAAAATAATACAATAATTAAATTTTAAAGTCATGATTAAAACAAACGATTTAGTAAAAGTTTTCAGAACGGATGAAGTTGAAACAACGGCTCTGAATAAAGTGAACTTAAATATTGATAGTGGAGAATTTGTAGCCATTATGGGTCCCTCTGGATGTGGTAAATCTACATTGCTTAATATTATCGGATTATTAGATAATCCTACATCAGGCGAATTACATTTTTTAGACCAGGAAGTATCAGGTTATTCTGAAAAACAACGGACAAACCTGCGAAAATCAAATATCGGTTTTGTATTTCAAAGTTTTAATTTGATTGATGAATTAACGGTTTATGAAAATGTTGAGTTGCCTTTGTTGTACCTGAATATGCCATCATCTGAGCGTAAAGAAAAGGTGGAAGCTGTGCTTGAGCGCATGAAGATGTCGCATCGTAAAAAGCACTTCCCACAACAATTGTCAGGGGGTCAGCAGCAAAGAGTAGCTATTTCACGAGCTGTAGTTACCAATCCTAAACTAATATTGGCCGATGAGCCTACGGGTAACTTAGACTCGGCAAATGGTGAAGAGGTGATGAATCTTTTAACTCAGCTGAATAATGATGGAACTACGATTGTGATGGTAACACACTCTCCATCGGATGCTGAAAAAGCACATCGTATCGTTCAATTATTTGATGGTCATATTGTTACCGAAAATATAAAGAAAGTTTTATAAATGTACTGATGATAAAAAGGCAGAAGTGATCCCCTCTATACTTTCCCGATTTTTGAGTATATAAGATCCCCAATTACCTCACTTCTGTCTTTTTTTTAACCTAAAAGCTCAATATAACCATGAAGATGATGAAAAATATTAAAAGTTTCCAGGTTGGGTCCCTTTTAGGAACCTTATTCATCTTGTTCTCTGTTACAACTACAACTGCACAGGATACCTCAAAAGAGATTCCTGTAGAAGGTTTTACGAGAGTGTATATAAATATTGCCTGCGAGATTGATTTAACTCAGGCCGAAGAAACAAAACTGGTAATTGAAGCAGAAGAGCAGTTACTGGAAGAAATTGACGTGGAAGTTAGCAATGGAACATTGCGCATTACATCTGACAGAAAAAGCTGGAAAAGGCACAAAGATGATGTAGAGATTTCCCTGACTGTTAAAGATATTGAGAGTTTCCAGGTAGCAGCTGCAGTGAATATCCATGCCAATAAGAAAATTGTTGCGGATAAACTCAGTATTCTTGTTGGCGGTGTTGCAAATATTAATATGGAACTCGAATGCAATAAGCTGATGGCTGATATAAGTGGAGTCGCCAATATCGACATTAGAGGCAAAGCTCCTTTGGCTGTTTGGAAGGTATCCGGAACAGCTACCCTCGATGCTAAGGATTTTATTACAGAAGCAACACGTTTTGATTTTAGTGGAGTTGGAAAAGGAGAGGTGCATGCTACAAAAATTTTAAAAGCATCTGTTTCAGGCCTTGGATTAATTGAATATTCAGGAAACCCTCCCAGTCTTACCACAAATGTTTCTGGTCTTGGGAAGATTAAGCAGGACTAAAGAATTATTCCCATGTTTAAAAATTATGTACTTATTGCTTTGCGAGCAATAAGGAAACAAAAACTTGCATCAATAATTAATATTGGAGGATTGGCTATAGGCTTTGCTTCCTTCATTTTTATTTTTTTGTATATTCAAAGTGAATTAAGCTTTGATAAACATTGGCCTGATTCAGAAAAAATATACAGGGTTTCAGAATCAGTAGACTTTGGTGACCGGTACACCAATTTTGCTGTTTCCCCATTTCCATTGGCTCCATCATTCCTGAATTATTTTCCGGAAATCGAAAATACTACACGGATTGCATTTGGCCGAACAAGATTGGTAAAGCATAATGAACATAAATTTATGATTGATCATATTCATTATGCCGATAATAATTTTTTTTCGTTTTTTCCACATAAATTTATAGAGGGGAGTGCTGTATCTGCCCTTAATGGTCCAGATAAGATTGCCATATCTGAGAAAGTGAAAGAAAAGTTCTTTCCAGGAGAGGAAGCAATTGGAAAAACAGTGTATATGGATACCATCGCTTATATGGTTTCAGGTGTTTATGCATGCAACCAGAGAGAATCTCATTTGACACCTAATATTTTGATTCCAGTCAGCTCATTTTCTCAGGCAGTGTTGGATTCTTATAACAGAGACTGGACATTGCTTTTTGGATATACCTACCTAAGATTTCAGGATAAGGAAAGTATTCATTCTTTTAAAGATAAATTGCCGGCTTGGATTGAGCAAACCATAAAGCCATGGAGGAAGCAACATGAATTAACGCTTTCGCTGGATTTTAAACTTCAGGCGCTTTCATCCATTCATTTTCAGACTGATTATGACTACGATATCAGTAGTAATTCAGATAAACGCTACATTTATATATTTAGTTTCGTTTGTGTTTTTATTCTTTTAATTGCATCGATTAATTATATCAATTTAGCAACAGCTCGTGCCATTCAACGATCAAAAGAAGTTGGAATAAGAAAACTTGTGGGTGCAAAACGAAAACAGTTAATTATTCAATTTTTGGGCGAGTCTATCCTCACCGCTGCTTTTGCTTTAATTGTGGGGTGCTTAATAGTTGAACTTTTATTACCTGCTTTTAATGAACTGACAGGTAAAGATATTGAATTATATTCTTTGTTAGCTAATGCTGAAGGAAGATTTCAACTTTTACTGATTCTGGGAACCGGAATTGGTATAGGCCTTATAAGTGGAATATTTCCTGCTTTTATCATGTCTGGATATGATCCGGTATCAATGATTAAGCAAAAATTTGAAAAATCAAACAAAAAGAAAAGCCGGGGGCTTTCATCAGAGCTACTGAGAAAAACATTAGTTGTTCTGCAATTTACATTATCAGTAGCAATGATTATAGCTACTTTAGTGGTATTTATGCAAATGCGATATTTGCGTACCAGGAATCTGGGTTTTTCCAATGAGCATACCTTGGTTTTAAGATATGCGTCCCAACCTCATATTATAGCCCAAAGAAATGCTATAAAACAAGAATTGGAAAAGCATCCTGGTGTGCTGGATGTGATAACCAGTAATGACCTCCCGGGCTATAACCATGGGCGATTGACTTTTTATATTGATAGGGATGGAGAATGGGAGCAGGAAATGGTCAATTATTACAGAGTAGACCATGATTTTGAAGCAATGCTCGATCTAAAGATGACAGAGGGTCGCTTTTTTTCTCCCGAATTTCCGTCCGATCCCAATACGAGTTTTGTTATCAACGAAGCGGCCAGAAAAGTATTCGGTAAAAATCCTATAGGCCAACGTGTGGCTTGTGGGAGAGGAGTGGATGGTAAAATAGTAGGTGTTGTTGAAAATTTTAACTACAAGTCATTGCATCAGAAAGTTGAACCTCTGGTTCTACTCTATAAACCAGAGATAATGCGCTTCTTTGCTGTTAAAATGGATGATGGAAATATGAGCTCAACCATGCAGCATGTAAAAAAAGTGTGGACTACCTTCTCTACTGATTATCCTTACGAATACCAGTTTTTGGATGAAAATTTTAATGAGCAGTATCAACAGGAAGAAAAAATGCAAACTATTTTCAGCTACTTTGCGTTAGTTACCGTTCTCATTGCCAGTCTGGGCTTGTTTGGCCTGTCTTCTTACATGGCAGTACAGCGACAGAAAGAGATGAGCATTCGGAAGGTTTTAGGCAGTTCTGCAACACAAGTTGTGAAAAAGTTCCTGGGACAATTTTTAATTTGGGTAGCTCTTGGAAATATGCTTGCCTGGCCTTTGGCCTGGTGGGGTCTTAATAACTGGCTGCAGAACTTTGCTTATCATATTGAACTCAATGTTATTCCCTTTGCACTTGCTGCTTTGTTAAGCTTAACAGTAGCCATAATAACGGTTTCTTTTCAGGCTTTAAAAACAGCGAGTTCTAATCCGGCAGAAGTGCTTGCATGTGAATAATTACTTTTTTCAGAAAGTTAATACGGAACCTTACTGAATAGTTTGTTTTGTAAGTTTTATGGAAGCTTGGTATACACTAATTACTTAATATGTAACTGGTATATACTCTTTTTGTAATGACTGGTATGAGGTTCGTTTTTAAATTATTAAAAAACGGAATGCCATGTTTAAGAGTTATTTTAAAGTCCTAATAAAAGCAATGTTTCGAGATAAAGTATATAGCTTTTTTTGTTTATAAAATCTTTTATGATAACTATATTTTTAGACATTCTACGATTTTCTTTCGCTTTGCGGAACTTAGATGATTAAAATAATTTCAAATGTACGTAATCGTACAGTGTTTGAACGTATACGAACGAAGTTGCGATAGAATTAGATAGTCGGTTTTGATGTAATTGATTGATAGATAAATTAATGTGATGATTGGCATACATGTTGGTTTTGTTTTTTGAAGAAAAGAAAAAAGGAGTTATTCATGTTTAAAAATTATGTTAAGATAGCGATACGAAATTTAATCTCGCAAAAGTTTTTTTCAGTTATTAATATTTTGGGCCTGGCAACAGGTATTGCTGCTACCATCATGTTATTATTATATGTACAGCATGAGCTAAGCTATGATAAGTTTCATAATAATTATGAAAACACCTATCGGATTATTTCATCCATAAAACAGGGTGATGCTGAGCCTATGGTTGTCCCTGTTGCCCTGGCTAATGCTGCAGAGGTTATTGAATCAAACGTTCCGGAAGTAGTATCAGCATGTAAATTAGATAAAAGAGAAGCCAATGTAACCATAAATAATAAAGTTTTTACCAGTCAGCAGTTTTTTTATGTAGACAGTACATTTTTCGATGTATTTTCTTTCCCGGTAGTTTCCGGCGATTGTAAAGAAGCTTTATATAATCCTAAAAATATTGTCATTACAAAAAGTACAGCCAAAAGATATTTTGGCGATAGCAATCCAATTAACCGGCAAATTGAATTAAATGGAATTGTATTTACCGTAAAATGTCTTATTGAGGATGTTCCTGCTAATTCGCATTTTACCTTCGATTTTATTACATCATTTACTTCTATAAACCAGTTGGAGAGATATTATGGAAACCGCGGATTTGGTTTTTATATCTATTTTGTTGTTAACGAAAAAGTAAAAGATGAAAATTGGAAAGCAAAGGTAATAAAAGAAAGTAATGAAAATATAGCTAAACGTTTTAAGGATGAAGGAATGGATAATGCCTTTACTATTAATACAGATATTCAGAAAATGGGTGATATTCATTTATTTTCTGATTATAACTGGGAGATAGCACCGCAAGGAAATATACGAAATATTTATATCTACTCATTTTTGGCTTTTTTTATCATAATAATTGCCATAATAAACTTTGTAAATTTAGTAACGGCAAGATCTGAAACTCGTTCCAAAGAAATTGGTTTGCGCAAAGTGGTTGGTGCACAACGAAAAAATATTATCAAACAATTTTTAGGCGAAGCTGTAATTGTTTCTTTTATTTCGTTGATTGTAGGTCTGCTAATTGTAGAGTTATTTCTTAACCCTTTTAGTAATTTGGTCAATCGTGAACTAATTATTCATTATTCAAATATTCCCCTGGTAATGTTTTTGATATTTCTGGCAATTGTCACCGGGCTCCTGGCAGGAGCCTATCCGGCAGTTTATCTTTCAAAATTTAACCCGGTACGCATTATGAGGGGAGTTACACGAAAAGGACGAAGTAACGAATATTTAAAAAAAGCACTGGTAATTTTTCAATTTTCAATTGCCGTCTTCTTAATCATCTCTTTACTAATAATGAATCTGCAAATAAAATATGTTAAGAGTAAAGATTTAGGTTTTGATAAAGAACAAGTATTAGTTATAGATAATCTCAAGCCAGGCATTTATAGTGATTTAGAGGTAATAAAATCGGAATTGGAAAGTTTGCCGCAGGTTGTCTCGGCAAGTGGCTCGGAAAGTATTCCTACCTATCATATGGTACAGAATGCTTATAAAAAAGGTGATAATCCTGATAATTCAGTAGTTATTGATGAAATGGCTGTGCAGGATGATTTTATTAAAACGTATGGTTTGGATATTATTGAAGGAAGAAGTTTTGATCCTAAATTCAGAACAGACACTTTTTCTTTGATTATTAATGAAACAGCTGCTCGAAAACTGGGTTTGAAAAATCCTGTGGGTAAAAAAATAAATGTTTGGAAAGTAGAAGGTGAAATTGTAGGCATAGTTAAAGATTTCCATTTTAACTCATTTCATCAGAAAATAGAACCACTGGTATTAACCAAATACCGTGATTACATATCTTATCTATCGGTAAAAGTTACCGGAAGGAATTTAAATCAAACCATAGCTGCCATCGAAAAGGTTGTTAACCAGTATAATACAGGTTACGAATTTCACTATTATTTTATGGATGATAGATTTGATAACCTTTACAAAGAAGAAGAACGCAGTAACAAATTAATTCTTTTTGGCTCGGTACTGGCTATTATTATTGCCATGTTAGGCGTCTTTGCTTTAACTTCTTTTACGGTCATAAAACGAACAAAAGAGATAGGAATACGCAAAGTTGTTGGAACACCGGTAAGTCGGATTTTATGGATGTTATTAACGGATATTTCTAAATGGGTATTGCTGGCTAATATTTTTGCATGGCCATTGGCTTACTATTTTATGAATAGCTGGCTTAACAATTTTGCTTATAAAATTGAACTGAAAATTTGGATGTTTGTTGCCGGAGCATTTATTGCTTTCATAATAGCAATATTTACAGTTGTAATGCTTGCTTATAGAGCAGCAAATTCTAATCCGGCCAATGCCTTACGACATGAATAAAAAATTTAATGATAAATAATATGTTTAAAAATTATATAAAAACCGCCTGGAGAAACTTAATAAGGGATAAAGCTTATGTCCTTATTAATATAATAGGATTATCTGTAGGAATAGCAGCCTCTCTGATTATTGGACTTTATATCTTTAATGAGCTCAGTTATGATAAGTTTCATAAAGATTCCGAAAGAATTTATCGAATATACGTGGATGGTAGCTTTGGTGCTACCAAATTCTACAGCCCCTTGTCTCCCAACGAGTTGAAAGGAGCCCTGTTAAACGAATTTGGCGAAGTAGAAGCTGTAACACGTTTTTTTAAGCGCGATGAACAGTTGATTCGTGTTGGTGAAAAAAAGTATACAGAGAACGATATACTCTTTGCTGATGTAGATTTTTTTGATGTATTTTCATTTCAACTTATTAAAGGAGATCCAAAAAATGCACTTTCCGGTCCGGGGAAAATTGTTCTTACCGAAAGTACGGCAAAGAAATATTTTGGCGAGGAGGAACCCATTGGGAAGATTCTAAGAATGAGGGGTGAAGATAGTTATAAAGTAACAGGGGTGTGCAGGGATGTTCCCCGGAATTCTCATTTTCATTTCAACCTCATAACTTCTTATGCCAGTTCCCAACAATCGAAGGATCATCAATGGGTGAATATGAATATCTATACCTACATGAAATTGATTGATGCAGATCAAAAAGAAGATCTGGAAAGTAAGTTCCAACTATTGATGGACAAATACCTTGGTCCTGAAGTTTCTGAATTAATGGGAATCAATTTAGAACAATTCTCTGCACAAGGCAATCGGTTTGAATTTAAGTTACAGGCACTCGAAGACATTTATCTTCATTCTGATTTTAACGATGAGATTGAGCCTGTGGGTGATATATCAAGAATCTGGTATTTTTCTATTATTGCGTTATTCATCCTTTTTATTGCCTGTATTAACTTTATGAACCTGGCCACTGCAAAATATGCCAATAGAGCAAAAGAAGTTGGTATTAGAAAAGTGGTGGGATCCGGAAAGAGACAGCTGGTAGCTCAGTTCTTGTGGGAATCGGTGATGCTGTCCGGAATTTCATTGATCATAGGTGTTGCATTACTGGAACTCTTTTTACCTATGTTTAATCAACTGGCACAGAAAAAACTAATTTTTAATTATCTGGATGTATGGTATGTGGTTCCCGGATTAATAGCTTTTGCTTTTTTTATTGGCCTGTTGGCAGGTATCTATCCGGCTTTTTATCTTAGTAGTTTTAATCCACAGAGAACACTAAAAGGAAAAATATATGCCGGTACTGGTAGTATTCGACTGAGAGGAATTCTTGTAGTCGTTCAGTTTGTTATTACTATCAGCTTATTCGTGAGCACAGCCATTATTTTTCAACAAAATCGTTTTATGCTGGATAAAAAGTTAGGTTTTGATAAAGAAAAAATTCTGGTGCTGGACAAAGCCTGGTTGTTAAGGAATAGTAAAGACGTTTTTGTGGAAGAGTTAAAGAAAATACCGGGAGTAAAATCAGCAGCTATTACGCATAAGGTTCCCGGACAGGAATACAATGGTTCTACCATGCAAATCGGTGACAGAACGGCCGAAGATGTGCTTTTCTTTGCAGTAAACTATGCCGGAGAAGATTATTTTAAGACCATGGGTATGGAAATTGTTGATGGGCGTGGTTTTTCTGAAGAATACTCCACGGATAAATATGCGATAATCATCAACGAAACTGCGGCTAAAAATGCCAATCTGGAAGACCCGGTTGGTAGTTACCTGGTTTTTGGAAATGAACGTTTTGATATCATAGGAGTTGTAAAAGATTTTCACTTTGAAACTTTACATAAACCCATTCGCTCGCTGGTTATAAGACATCATCGCGACAGGAATTACCGGTTCATTGCTATGCGGGTTGAGATGGATGGCATCCAGTCTACCATAAAATCTATTGATAATACCTGGAGTGAGTTTAAGGCAGAAGAACCCATTGATTATTTTTTTCTTGATAATAACTTTAATAGTCTCTATCAGGAAGAGCAGCGTACTGCAAAAGTATTCATTACATTTTCTATTTTAGCCATTTTTATTGCCTGCCTGGGATTATTCGGCCTTTCGGCTTTTATGGCAGAAAAGCGCAAAAAAGAAATTGGAATTCGCAAAGCCATGGGTGCAAGAGTAAGGAGAATATTAGCCTTGCTTTATCGCGAAATATTTGTTTTGTTAATTCTTTCTACCTTGATTTCATGGCCTTTAAGTTACTACCTGATGAAGTTATGGCTTCAAAAGTTTGCGTTTAGAATTGAAATGTCTTTTGTTCCTTTTATTGCAGCATCATTAATTGCCTTAATTATTGCTATTCTAACAACCAGCTTTCAGGCAGCAAAAGCGGCCAATACCAATCCTGCTTATACTCTTCGAGATGAATAATAACCATTAAAATTATGAATTATGAAAGATTTATGTATTCCCATTCCCGGATTTGGCGAAGATGAAATTGCCGAATTACACCTTAAAGTGGGTGACCGGAAAATCAGTTATGATTTCCGGGTTGAATCATTCCCCTGGGATATTGATGATGAACTAAATGGTAATGATGATGATATTACCCGCTCTCTCGCCCGAATTAGCCGACTCAGGAAAGCTATTGAAAATTATGATAAAAGCTGGCAGCTTATTCAGATATTTACTCCTGCCGATAATTCACGATATATTCAAGTATTATATCGTAAGAAAAAAGATTAAGGCTGGGGTCTGTCGTTTAACCAAATAGCCAAAAGAATTTTTTATATCTTTAAGAAAAATTTAAATACTTCTAAAACCTGTTAAAATGAAAAAAATAAGTGTATTAATTTGTGTATTTGCTTTTTCTTTTTCATCCTTGTTTGCTCAGGATATTGAAACAGAAAAAGAGAAGATTAAAAATGTTATCCAAACGGCTTATGTTGATGGATTACAAAACAAAGGCACTGTTGCAGATATTGAGCAAGGATTTCACCCAGGGTTTAACCTGCTGGGGGTTAGAGATAATATGCTCACAAAATTTCCAATTTATAGTTGGATTGAATCGCACAAAAAAAGATTAGCCGCAGATCCTTCTCCTCCAACCGATGAGCAGAAGATTTCCTGTAAATATTTACTTATTGATGTTACAGGTAATGCGGCTATGGCAAAAATTGAACTGTACCGAAATCAGCAGCTGTTATTTACCGATTATCTTCAGATGTATAAATTTGATGAAGGCTGGCAGGTAGTCAGTAAAATTTACTACAGGCATTAAAAAAGGGCTGGGTTAAAAGAGAGTTACTATAAGAGGATGTCCAAAAGAATATTATTCAGGTTTTTAGCAACTCTTACCCCTAACCCCTAAAGGAGAAGTTGCTGAAAATCAGAATACCCTTCAGGGCATGAGGCAATGATGATTTTCAGCTTTAACGGATTAGAAACCTTTTGGGCACCCTCTTTTTGTTAAGAATATAAATAACACATTCTATTTATACAATGATAAGTAGAAAGTTGACTTGTATGTGCGATT
>Ga0209936_1000651_pt1 | contig 20545 bp, 16 predicted proteins | sample SalPonR1_A_D1_MG_FD_185694 | JGI IMG/M metagenome (GOLD analysis project Ga0209936, IMG submission 185694) | Salt pond soil microbial communities from South San Francisco under conditions of wetland restoration - Salt Pond MetaG R1_A_D1_MG... ... | reverse complement strand
CCAGCCGAGGATCTGCTGCAGTGTCAGGCCCTCGTAGCCGGCCAGCCCGGCGACGCCGCCGATCAGCCCGTTCAGCAGCGCGATCATCGCCACGAAGGCGAGCAGCATGGCGCCGACGTTCAGCGCCAGCTTCAGGCCGAGCAGCGCGCCGTTGCCGATGGCCTCGAAGACGTTGACCGGCTTCTCGTCCTCCTCCACCGGGCCCACGGCGATCTCCGCCTCCCGCGCATGGGCCTCGGGCATCACGATCTTGGCCATGGCCAGTCCGCCCGGTGCCGCCATGAAGCTCGCCGTGATCAGGTACGTGAGATCAACGCCCATGGAGGCGTACGCCGCCATGACGGCGCCGGCGATGGTGGCGCAGCCGCCGGTCATCACGGCGAACAGCTCCGAGCGGGTCATGCCGGCGAGGTAGGGCTTCACCACCAGCGGTGCCTCGGTGTGGCCGACGAAGATGTTCGAGACTGCCGACATGGACTCCGTCCGCGTGGTGCCGAGCAGGCGCTGCAGCCAGCCGCCCAGCACCGAGACCACCCGCTGCATGATGCCGAGGTAGTAGAGCAGCGACATCAGCGCCGAGAAGAAGACGATCACCGGCAGCACGTTCACGGCGATGGTGAAACCGAGGCTCTCGGTGGTGCGGGCGCCGAAGACGAACTCGATGCCCTCGTTGCCGTAGTTGATGACGTTCTGCACGCCGCGGACCAGCCCGGCGAGTGCGCCGCGGCCCGGCGGGAAGTAGATCACCAGCGCGGCGATGGCCACCTGCAGACCCAGCGCGATGCCGACGGTGCGCATCCTGATGCGGCGGCGGTCCTCCGACATCAGTACGGCGAGCACGAGCAGGGTGGCGATGCCGGCGAGGGCGGTGAGGAACTGCATGGCGGGAGCGGCGCCGGCTCAGTCGCCGCCGGCGTAGAAGCGTTCCTTGAAGTGCCGGCGGCACATCGAGACGTAGCGGTCGTTGCCGCCGATCTCCACCTGGGAGCCCTCGGTGACCGCGCGGCCCTCGCCGTCCAGGCGGATGACCATGGTCGCCTTGCTGCCGCAATGGCAGATGGCCTTGATCTCCTTCAGGTTGTCGGCCCACGCCAGCAGATACTTGCTGCCCTCGAACGGCTCGCCCTGGAAGTCCGTCCTGAGACCGTAGGCGAGCACCGGGATGCCCAGCCGGTCCGTGACCTCGCTCAGCTCGAAGACCTGCTGCCGGGTGAGGAACTGGGCCTCGTCGATCAGCACGCAGTGCAGGGGCCGCTCGCCGTGCTCGCGCTCGACGGTGGCGAAGAGGTCGTCGTCCGTGCGGAAAGTCAGCGCGTCGGTCTCCAGGCCGATGCGCGAGGTCACGCGGCCCACGCCATAGCGGTTGTCGAGTTCCGGCGCCAGCACGAGCGTGTGCATGCCCCGCTCCCGGTAGTTGTAGCTGGACTGCAGCAGCGAGGTCGATTTGCCGGCATTCATCGACGAATAATAGAAATAGAGCTTTGCCATGGCTGCGGGGCTTGCGGTGAGAGGCCGCTAGTCTACCGGCATCCGTGGCGAGTCAGAAATCGCCCGCCGGAAATCGCCCGCCGGAAATGGGTGTGCGCCGCCGCCGGGTGGCGGCCGGCGGAGGCGGTATAATCCCGGCCGACCCCGACTCACCTTTACGAGCGGCCATTCCGCGCAACCAACGACGAGGCCTGCCCATGTACGTCGAAGTGGATCACCCCTGCATCCAGCACAAGCTCGCCCTGATCCGGAACAAGGACACCGGGCACAAGAAATTCCGCGAACTCACCAACGAGATCACGATGTTTCTCTGTTACGAGGCGCTGAAGCAGGTGCAGGTCGAGGAGGTCGAGGTGGAGACGCCGGTGGCCCCGGCCACCTGCAAGCGCATCGCCAACGACATCGTGGTGGTGCCGGTGCTGCGGGCGGGCGTCGGCATGCTGGAAGGCATCCTGGACCTGGTGCCCATCGCCAAGGTCGGCTTTGTGGGCATGCAGCGCGACGAGGAGACGGCGACGCCGGTGGAGTACTACCAGAAGCTGCCCACGTTCCACAAAGACGCGCTGTACATCGTGGTGGACCCCATGCTGGCCACCGGCGGCTCCACCATCGCCACACTGGATCTGCTGAAGGCGGGCGGCGTGGAGAAGATCATCGTGATCTGCATGGTGACCTGTCCGGAGGGAATCGCCGCGGTCGACAAGACCCATCCCGACGTGCAGATCTACACGGCCGCGGTCGACGATCACCTGAACGAGAAGAAATACATCGTCCCCGGCCTGGGCGACGCGGGTGACCGGCTGTACGGCACGATCTGACCGGTCCGCCGTCCCGCAGCGACCGCGTACGACGCGGGCAGCGGGTACAACGGTACAAATGGGCAACAATCCGGCGCAATTGCGAAATAGTCCCGATACCTCGACTCCCTAATGTGCCGTCCATGGGCGGCCGCCGTCGTGGCGCCCGCCATGTACGGACGACAAGCAAGGGAGACCGGAAATGCAGATTGCAGAACAGAATTACGTGACCGATACGGGCCGCTACGCGCGGTGCGTGGATATCTCCAGGCGGGTGCGCTGGGACATCGACGACGACGTCATCCGCGGACGGAGCTTCGATTTCTCGCAGAAGTTCCTGCCGGACGGTCTGTCGCTGGTGGACCGCATGGAGAGCCTGAGCGTTGAGGAGAAGCGGCTGGTCAGCCAGATCCAGGGCCGTTCCTACGCCAACATCTTCGGCCTGGTCGAACGCTTCATCAACGCCAAGATCCTCGAGGTGAGCCGCGACCACTGGCTGGGCGACCAGACCGCGCTCGAGGCACTGATCCGCTTCAGCGACGAGGAACTGAAGCACCAGGAGTTGTTCCGCCGCATCGAGGGCATGGTGGCCGACGGCATGCCCGAGGGTTACCGCTTCCTGCCGGACCCGAACGACGTGGCGGCGGCCGTGCTCACCAAGTGCACCTGGGCGGTGCTCGGGCTCACCTGCCACATCGAGCTCTTCACCCAGGCCCACTATCGGCAGAGCATCCGGCCGGATGCGGAGCTCTCCGAGCTGTACAAGGACGTTTTCCTGTATCACTGGAAGGAGGAGTCCCAGCACGCCGTGCTGGACGAGCTGGAGTGGGCCCGCGAGGACGCGAAGCTCTCCGATGCCGAGCGCGACCGGGCGGTGGACGACCTCATCGAACTGGTGGGCGCGGTGGACGGCATCCTGCAGCTCCAGTCCGCGGCCGACACGGCCTATTTCGTGTCGATCTGCGGGCGGGAGGTCGGCGAGACCGAGCACCGGGACCTGGAGGAGGCGATGCTTGCCGCCTATCGCTGGCAGTACATCGTCTCCGGCGTGCAGGAGCCCCGTTTCCAGGCGGTGCTGGGCAACCTGGTCAGCGCCGGGCAGATGGCGCGGATCACGGAGGCGCTGGGGCCGCTCATGTGAGCGGCGACGGCAGCTAACCGGCCGGCACGGGCGGTGCTATCATCGCCCGTGTTGGCTGTTTGTCCTGCCGGGGGAACGGGCATGGAACGGTCGCATCGAATCATGGTCGTCGACGACGACCCCGACGTACGCGAGATGCTGCAGGACTTTCTGGACCTGCACCATTTCGAGGTGGGGATGGCGCGGTCCGCGGACGAGGCCCGGGAACTGCTCGCGGCCTTCGCGCCGGATCTCATCCTGCTGGATATCGGGCTGCCCGGCGAAGACGGGCTGAGCCTGGCACGCTACGTCCGCGAGCACCACGACGTGGCCATCGTCATCGTCTCCGGTGCGGGCGACACGCTGGACCGGATCATCGGGCTCGAGGTGGGCGCCGACGACTACCTCACGAAGCCCTTCGATACCCGCGAGCTTCTCGCCCGCGTGAAGAGCGTGCTGCGCCGCTATCGGCGCAATGCCGACACGGCCGAAACCGCCGCCACGACCGGCGGGCCCGCCGGGCGGGCCGCGGCCGCGGGAGAGCTCATAGCGGTGGGCCGCTACCGGCTCGACTGCACGGCGGAGGTGCTGCTCGACGAGGCCGGGGAGGAAGTGCCGCTGACGCGCATGGAGTACGAGCTCCTGCACGTGCTGGCGGAACGCCCCAATCGCCCGCTGTCCCGCGACCGGATACTGAATCTGACCCAGAACCGGGACTGGGACCCCTACGACCGCAGCGTCGACATCCGCGTGGCGCGCCTGCGCCAGAAGGTCGAGGAAGACCCGGCCAACCCGCGTCTGATCCGTACGGTGCGCGGCGTGGGCTACAAGTTCGTGCCGGCATCCTGAGGGCTCGCGGCGGACGAGTGCCGCGATTGTTTCAGTCTCGTATCAATTGTTCGCGCTTTGTAGGCGCAGGTCCGCGGGAACCCCGGCACCGCTAGACTCGGAGACTCCATCCCGCGCCGAACCGATCGATCATGAAAGACGACCGCCATCCCGGTAACGAGCCAGCCGCCTTCGCCGAGGAGGTGGCCGTGCTCTGGCTGGAGGACGGACGCATCGTCTCGTCGAGCGGGCCCGCGGCGGCTTTCCTGGGCCGGGACGACTCTCTCGAGGGCGAAGCGCTTACCGCCGTCATGGCGACGGGGATAGTGCCGGCGCAGGTCATCGAGGCCGCCATGGCCGAAGCCGCCGGCGGCCGCCCCCACAGCCTGATCTGGCGGCGCCTGGACGTGCCGAGGCCCTGGCTCGTGGTGCTGGCGCCAGAAGAGCGGCGGCTGCGCGTGTCTTTCCGCCCCTTCCGCCTCAGTCAGATACTCGACAACACGACCACGCTGGTGTTCGTGAAAGACCCGGAAGGGCGCTACGTCCTCGTCAACCGGGAATTCCTCGAGCGCATCGGCCGCGCGGAGCACGAGGTCATCAGCCGCACGGACTTCGAGCTGATCGACCCGCAGATGGCGGCGGGCTACCGGCGGGCCGATCGGGAGGTGCTGGAGACCTGCCGCGAGATCGAGACCGAGGAGCACGCGCGCTCCGGAGAGCGGCGCACGACCTATCTGGTGCGCAAGTTCGCGCTCTGCGACGAGGGCGGCCGGGCCTATGCGCTGTGCGGCATGGCCACCGACATCTCGCGCCGCAAGCTCACGGAGAACGCGTTGAAGAACGTGGCGCTCGGCGTCTCCGGCGCCGTCGGCAGCGACGTGTTCCGCGCCATCGTCGAGAAGCTGGGCGAGACCCTGTCCGTGGATTTCGCCTTCATCGCGCAGCTGGACGAGGACGGCCGCCGGCTCGACGTGCTGGCCGCCTGGAATCGGGGCGAGCTGACGGCGCCGATGAGCTACGACGTGGCCGACACGCCCTGCCGGTTCGTGCTGGGCGAAGGCTTCCAGTACTACTCGGGCGACGTGCAGCAATGCTTCCCGGCGGACGGCATGTTCCGCACCTTCGGCTTCAACAGCTACACGGGCGTGCCGCTGAAGGACTCCTCGGGAGAGCCGCTCGGCGTGCTGTCCGTGGCCCACAGCCAGCGGCTGCCGGAACCCGAGTTCCTGGAGTCCATACTGCAGATCTTCGCCGTGCGGGCCGCCGCGGAACTGGAGCACCAGCGCGCTCTCGACCGTCAGCAGCAGATGGAGGAGAGCTACCGGACGATGTTCGAGACCGCCGAGGACGGCATCTACATTCACGACATCGACACGGGCTACGTCGTCGACGTGAACCCGACCGTCTACCGCAGTTACGGCTACAGCCGCGAGGAGTTGCTGTCGAAGCGCTTCAGCGATCTCGGCTCGGGCGAGTACCCGCACAATTTCGCCGGTGTCTCGAAGCACATCGAGCGGGCCAGACAGGGCGAGGTGCAGCGCTACGAGTGGCACCGGCGCAATCGCGACGGCAGCCTGCACTGGGACCAGATCGTCATGAAGCGCGTGCGGCTCGGCGGCGTCGACCGGCTGATCTCCTACTCACGGGACATCACGGACCTGAAGCGCCGCGAGGAGGCGCTGACACAGAGCGAGGACCGGCTGCGCGCCACCGTCGAGGCGGCGCTGGACTGCATCATCACGATGGACGCGGACGGGCGGATTCTGGGTTTCAATCCGGCCGCCGAAGACTGCTTCGGCCTCCACGAGCACGAGGCGGTGGGCCGCAAACTGTCCGAGCTGATCATCCCGGAGCGCTATCGCCGTGCCCACGAGCGGGGCATGGCACGTTATCTGCGCGAAGGCAGCGGCCCGTACCTGGGACGGCGCATCGAGACCTGGGCCCTGCGCGCCGACGGCAGCGAGTTCCCCATCGAGCTCGCCATCGGCGTGGCGCAGGGTGCCGGCGGCGAGATATTCATCGGCTATCTCCGCGACATCACCCAGCGCCACGAGGCCGAGGCGCAACGCAAGCGCCTCGAGGAGCAGCTTCGTCAGTCGCAGAAGATGGAGGCCCTCGGTCACCTCACGGGCGGCGTGGCTCACGATTTCAACAACATCCTGACCGGCATCATGGGTTATCTGTCCATGGGCGCCGACCGCGCGGCGGATCTGGGCGACGACACCATGGTCCGGTATCTCGAGCGCGCGAACCGCTCCGCGGAAAAGGCGCGGGTGCTGATCCAGCAGATGCTGACCTTCAGCCGCGGCCAGAAGAGCCGGCCGCGCGCCCTCGCGCTGGAACCGGTCGTTGCGGAGGCGCTGGACCTGCTGCGCTCCACGATACCCAGCACGGTGCATTTCAAGCCGCTGCTGCCGGGGGGGACGGCGCTGGTGCGCATGGATCCGGTCCAGGTCGAGCAGATCATCATGAATCTCTGCATCAACGCCCGGGACGCCATGGACGGCGCCGGCGAGATCACGATCGCGGTGGAGGACGCCGGCCGGCAGGACGAGGTCTGCTCCTCCTGCCGGCACGCCGTCGCCGGCGATTACGTGGAGCTGTCGGTGGCCGACGAGGGCCCGGGCATCGGCGATCATCTGCTCGACCGGCTGTTCGAGCCCTTCTTCTCCACCAAGGAGACCGGCCGCGGCACCGGCATGGGTCTCGCCATGGTGCACGGCATCGTCCACGAGCACGGCGGCCACATCCTGGTGGACCGCGCGCCGGGAGGCGGCGCCTGCCTGCGCATCCTGCTGCCGGCTCTGCACGACGTGGTGCCGGACGAGGACGCCCCGGCGTCGGGCATCGAGTGGGACACGTCCGGGCTCCGCGGCCGCGTGCTGCTGGTGGAGGATCAGGACAGCGTGCGCGAGTTCATGATCGACCGGCTGGAGAGCTGGGGGCTTGAGGTCACGGCCTATCGGGACCCCCTCGCCGCGCTGCGCGCCATCGAGGACGGCTGCGGGGCGCATTTCGGGCTGTTCGACCAGTCGATGGCGTCGATGACCGGCCTCGACCTGGCCGAGCGGGTGCGCCTCTCCGATCATCCCTTCCCGGTGGCGATCTATACCGGTTATGCCGAGGACCTGCACGAAGCCCGGCTGCGCGCGGCCGGGGTGATCGAGGTGCTGCGCAAGCCCGTCGACCAGCAGCGGCTCTTCGAACTGCTGCGCGATCACATCGCCGCGGACTGATACGAAGCGGCAACAAAACGCGGTCGTCCCGAAATCCTGCGGATACGTCGCCCGTCTAGTCTGGCGCCATGGTTCACCGCGACGGAGGACGAGACCATGGACGACGAGACACGCAGACACGACGAACTGGATACGCCGAGGACCATCCTGGGGCTGATCCTGGGCTGCGGCATCCTGGCCATGAACCTCTGGGCGTTCATGCAGGTTTACTGAGGCGCCGGGAGGTCACGGCCATGAAGAAACGTTACGAGAACATCCTCGGCACCATCGGCGACACGCCGGTCGTGAAACTCGGCCGGATGTCGCCCCCGGGCGCCGAGATCTGGGTCAAGCTCGAGGCCTTCAACCCGCTGGGTTCGGTGAAGGACCGCATGGCGCTCGCCGTCATCGAGGACGCCGAGCGCCGCGGCGAGCTGCGGCCCGGGCAGACCGTCGTGGAGGCCACCAGCGGCAACACCGGCATCGGGCTCGCCATGGTATGCGCCCGCAAGGGTTATCCGCTGGTGGTCGTCATGGCGGAGAACTTCAGCGTGGAGCGGCGCCGCCTGATGCGCTTCCTGGGCGCGCGGGTGGTGCTGACGCCGGCCTCCGGGAAAGGCTCCGGCATGCTGGCGAAGGCCGAGGAGCTCGCCGAAGCCCACGGCTGGTTCCTGTGCCGGCAGTTCGAGAACGAGGCGAATGCCGCCGCCCACAGCGAGACCACCGCCCGGGAGATCCTCAGGGATTTCGCCGGCGAGCGCCTGGACTACTGGGTCACGGGCTGCGGCACGGGCGGCACGCTGGCGGGCGTCTCGCGGGTGCTGGCCGAGGAACGGCCGGAGACCCGCATCGTCGTCTGCGAGCCCGACAATGCCCCGGTGCTCGGCAGCGGTCTCAGGCAGAGCCGCAACGATGACGGCTCCCCCGCGGAGAGTCATCCCCGCTTCCGGCCCCACCTGGTACAGGGCTGGTCGCCGGACTTCATCCCGCGGCTGACCGAGACGGCGATGGAGGCGGGCGCGGTCGACCGCGTCGTGCCGGTGGCCGGCGACGACGCACTGCGCTGCGCCCGGGATCTCGCGCGCCGCGAGGGCATTCTGGCGGGCACGTCCGGCGGGGCCACGCTGGCGGGCGCGTTGAAGGTGGCGGAGACTGCGACCGCGGGGAGCGTGATCCTCTGCATGCTGCCGGACACCGGCGAGCGCTACATGTCCACGCCGCTGTTCGACGAGGTCGGGGTCGAGATGGACGAGAAGGAGCAGGCGATCTCGCGTTCCACACCTTCCTTCCGCTTCGACCGGCCCGCGCCGGCTGCGCCGCAGCCGGCGGAGGAGCCGCAGATCGACGAGGAGGCCGCGGCTTTCGTGGAGCGTGTCGTCGCGGACGAGCCCGTGGTGATGTTCGCGCTGGAATGGTGCGAATTCTGCTGGTCGGTGCGCAGGTTCTTCGAGCACTGCCGGATCCCGTACCGCAGCATCGATCTCGATGCCGTCGAATGGCAGGAGAACGATCGCGGCGGCCGGATCCGGGCCGCGCTGAACGCGCGAACCGGCATGCAGACCATCCCCCAGGTGTTCGTCGGCGGCAAGCTCGTCGGCGGTTGCAGCGAGACCTTCGAGGCGTTCGGCAGCGGCGAACTTCACGCCGCGCTGGAGAGCGCCGGAGTGGACTGGGCCGCCGACACCGAGGCGGATCCGCACGGTTTTCTGCCGCGCTGGCTGCACTCCCGGGCCTCCTGACCCGGCCCGTCACAGGAACCGGCATCCATGCCATACTGAGTGGCGGGCATCGCGGCGGCTAGGCGGCTAGGCGGCTAGGCGGCTACGATCTGATGCCCACGGCGATGCGCGGGGGGCGATCAGGCGTGAACAGGCAGTCACTGCAGGAAACGGCACTGGAGTCGGGGGCGGCGGATTCGCCCTGGCCGGACGAAAAGCAGGACAGGGTGGTGTTCCTGCTCGACGTTCCCGACCGGTTCGAGCACAGGCTGCTCAGGGACTGGATCGAGACCACCCGCCCCGCGGTCGGCAAGAATGACTATCGCCTGCTCGATCTGCCCCAGAATGGCGAGGGCCTCGCCGGCCTGGAGAAGATGGAACCGGATACCTGGCTGCAGCCCGTGCGCATCGTGTGGCTGCCGGCGGACCGGGACGAGGGCGGCAGCCTGCTGCGGGACTTCTTCTTCGCGTGGACCGAGCGGCCGACGCTGTTCAGCCGCCGCCGTATCGCCAGGGGCCAGCCGGAGCGGATGCGCTTCATCGCCGGCCAGGGGGCGCCGCTCGCGGACCTGAGGCAGCGTTATCGCGACCAGCACGGTAGCGACGCGCCCACGGTGGGGCTGTCGGATTTCGTCCGCCGCCAGGCGCTGATCACGCTGGAGCGGGCCGAGCGCGTGGCCCGCGGTACCCGCTACAAGGTGGCCAGGCTGCTGCCGAAGGACGTGTTCGCCAACCGGGAGTTCCGCGAACAGCTGGCCAATCTGGCGCAGCAGCGCGACGAGAGCGTGCACAAAGTCACCGACAAGGCGGGCGATTACCTGGAGGAGATGGCGGCCCGGCAGACGCCGTTTTCGCTGGATCTTGCCATGGCCATCTACCGGGCGGCCGCGCGCAGCAACCACGACCCGGACATCGACGTGGACGAGGAGCAGTTGCGCCACGTCGCGGAACTGCTCGGCAGCCGGCCGGTCGCCTTCCTGATCAGCCACAAGTCCATGCTGGATACGATCGCGCTGTCGATCGTGCTGTTCGATGCCAACCTGCCGCTGCCGCTGACATTCGGCGGCATCAACCTGAACACGCCGGGACTGGGGGCGCTCGGCCGGCGGGCCGGCATCATCTTCCTGCGCCGCTCGTTCCAGGACAACGAGATCTACAAGGCGACCTTCCGCCGCTATATCGACTACCTCATCGACAAGCGCTTCTCGCTGCTGTGGGCGCTGGAAGGTACGCGCTCGCGCACGGGCAAGCTGCTGCCGCCGCGTTACGGGCTGTTCAACTACGTGGTCGAGTCCATCCTGCGCACCCAGCTGCTCGACGTGGCGTTCGTGCCGGTGTCGGTCACCTACGACCAGATCACGGAGGTGGAGGACTACGCCACGGAGCAGCGCGGCCACGCCAAGAAGCCTGAGGGGGCGACCTGGATCGTGCGCTTCCTGCGCTCCTCGGCGCCCCACGGCCGCATCTTCCTGCGCTTCGGCGAGGAGCTGGCGCTGACCGACCTGGCGCCCAGGGACCGGCTCGAGGCCGGGCCGGACGAGGCCGAGAAACAGTCGCTGGTGCAGAATCTCGCGCTGCAGGTCGCCTTCCGCATGAACGCGGCCACGCCCATCACCGCCACCGCCATCGTCACGCTGATACTGCTCGCCGCCGGCAACCGGGCGCTGAGCCTGAAGGAGATCGGCTTCCTCACCCGCGTCGGCATGAGCCTGGTGCGCCGCCGCCATCTCGAGATCGCGGGCGACCCGGACTTCCGCCAGCCGGAGACGCTGCCGGCGACCCTGGAGCAGCTGCGCTCCACCGGCATCGTGACGTTCTTCGACGAGGGCACGGAGCGGCTCTACGCCATCACGCCGGATCAGCACCTGAAGGCCGCCTATTACCGGAATACGGCGATCCACCATTTCGTGCTGGACGCGCTGGTGGAAGTGGCCCTGCACCGCGCGGCCGGCGCGCCGGAGGGCGAGCGGGAGGCGGCTCTGTTCGCGCTGCTGGAGGAGCTGCGCGAGCTGTTCCTGTTCGACTTCTACTTCCCGCGCCGGCAGGACTATCCGGCGGCGGTGCAGTCTGTGCTGGAAGAACGATTCCCGCACTGGCGCGACGCGCTCGCCGGCGGCGAAGACGAGGTCGTGCGAGTGCTGCGCCAGAGCCGGCTGCTGCTGGCCCATGCGGTGCTGCGCTCCTTCGCCGACGCCTATCGGGTGGTGGCGCGGGCGCTGGTCGAGGCGGGCGCGGAGGCCGTCGAGGACCGGGCCGCCTTCGTGTCCGGCTGTCTGAAACTCGGCCGGCAGATGCGCCTGCAGGGGCGGCTGTTCTCCGAGGAATCCGTCTCGAAGTCCCTGTACGAGACGGCGCTGAAGCTGGCGGCGCATCGGGACCTGTTGCAGGGGGGCGGCGGCGCCGCCGAAGGCCGGCAGGCCCTGCTGACCGAGCTGCGCGAGGTGCGGCGCGCGCTGGACGGGATCCTGGCGATTACGCTGAACGGGTCGGGCGACAATTGAGGCCGGATTAAGGAATCGGGCCTGAAGGCCCTCCCACGGCGCTATGGCTTGCACAACGGGACTGTCAATCCCTAGAATCGCACCACCCTCCACGGAGCCGGGACGCAACCATGAGCAGCCTGTTCGAGAAACATCGCGGGACGCTGGAGAAGGCAGTGGATGCCTGCGAGAAGCGCTATGCCTGGACGGCGTATCCGGAGTCGCCCAGCAGCAAGATCCACGGCAAGGAGATCCCCGCTGCCGGACTCGCGGCCTACGAGTCGATGCCGGGCCGGCCGTTCGACATCGAGCTGCCCGGTGCCGTCGGCGAGGTGGGCGAGGAGGTCTCGCCGCTCACCGGCGAGGCGCTCGGCATCACCTATCCGAAGCTCGACCCGGACCGGGCATTCGCCGCGGCGCGGGAAGCCCAGCGCGCGTGGCGCCGTGTGCCCACCGAGGAGCGCGTGGGCATCTGTCTGGAGATGCTGGACCGGCTGGGCAGCGCCGAGTCGCTGTTCGTCAATGCCCACGCCACCGTCCACACCGCCGGCCAGAGCTTCATCATGGCCTTCGCCGGCTGCGGCGCCAACGCGCTGGACCGGGGCCTGGAGGCGCTGGCCTATGCCTGGAAGGCCATGGACGATGTGCCCGGCGAGGCGACCTGGCAGCGTCGTTTCGGTGCCGGACCGGAAACAGAGCTCGAAAAGCGTTACCGCATCATGCCCCGCGGCATCGGCGTGGTGATCACCTGCGCCACGTTCCCTCAGTGGAACGGCTACCCGGCCATCATGGCGGACCTCGCCACGGGTAACGGCGTCATCGTGAAGCCGCACCCGAAGACCACGCTGCCGGTGGCGATCTTCGTGCGTACCATGCGCGAGGTACTGGCCGAGGCGGGCCACAACCCGGACCTGGTCCTGATGGCGGCGGATACCGAGGCCGAGCCCAACACGCTCGAGCTGATCCGCCATCCCGACTGCGCCATCATCGATTTCACCGGCGGCCCCCGTTTCGGCGGCTGGATCGAGCAGCACTGCAGCGACAAGCTGGTTTTCACGGAGACTGCCGGCTGCAATTCCGTGGTGGTGGAATCCACCGGCGACTTCGACGGCATGCGCCGCGCCATCGCCCACTCCCTGTGCCAGGCGTCCGCCCAGATGTGCACCAGCGTGCAGAACATCTTCGTGCCCCGCGGCGGCATCGACGCCGGCGGCCGGCATCTGTCCTTCGACGAGGTGGCCGCCGGCATCGTGGATGCCGTGGAGGAGTTCCTCGCCAACCCGAAGCAGGCGGGCAACCTGTGCGGTGCGCTGGTGGACCCCCGCATCCTCGAGAGCATCGACCGCATCCGCGACGGCGTGCGTGACCGCGGGCGCATCCTGCGCGACTCAGGGCCCTACGAACATCCCGACTACCCGGATGCGCGCACGGCCACGCCGCTGATCGTGCAGGTGGCCACCGACGCCGGCGACCTGTTCGGCGAGGAGCACTTCGGCCCGATCTCCTTCGTCATCGCCGCGGACGACGCCGACGCCGGGCTGGCCCGCGCGACCGACGACGTGCGCGCCCACGGGGCCATCACGTCCCACGTCTATTCCACGAACGAGGCCTTCCTGGCCCGCGCGGAAGATGCCTATCACGATGCCGGCGCCTCGCTGTCGTGCAACCTCATCGGCATGCCCATCAACTTCGCCGCCGCCTACAGCGACTTCCACGTCACCGGCCTGAACCCGGCGGGCAACGCCTGTCTCGCCGACCTCGATTTCGTGACCCGGCGCTTCCGCTGGGTGCAGACCCGCTGGCCGCGCGCCTCCGATGCCGCCTGAGGCCGCGTCGTTCGCGGGCCGGGTGGTCGTCATCACCGGCGCCGGCAAGGGCCTCGGCCGCGCCTATGCCCGCTACCTGGCCGCGCAGGGCGCGCGGGTGGTGGTGAACAACCGCAGCCACGCGGGCGAGGAGCAGGCCTCGGCGGACCGGGTGGTGGAGGAGATCCGTGCCGCCGGCGGCGAGGCCGTGGCGGACTACTCCGAGATCACCGAGGCCGGCGCCGGCGAGCGGTTGCTGGAACTGGCGCTCGATACCTGGGGCCGGCTCGACGCCCACATCGCCAACGCGGGCGTCTCGGAAGGGCGCAGTTTCCACAAGCAGTCCATCGAGGAATTCCGCCGGAACTTCGAGGTGAACCTGTTCGGCACGGTCAACGTGCTGCATCCCATCTTCCGCCACCTCTACGATCAGCGCGGCGGCGCCGTGCTGCTCAGCACCTCGGTGGCGGGACTCTACGGCGAGCACGGGTTGCCGGCCTATTCGTCGTCGAAGGCGGCCCTGCTGGGCCTCACGTACGCGCTGGCCCACGAGGGCGCGGGGCGCAACGTGCGGGTGAATGCCATCGCGCCCTATGCCGCGACGCAGATGACCGAGGCCCACCTGCCCGAGGCGCTGCGCGAGCGCATGGCGCCGGACTACGTGGCGCCGGTGGCCGCCTGGCTCGTCGGCGACCAATGCGCCATGAACGGCGAGATCGTCATCTCGGGAGCCGGCAGGATCGCCCGCGCCCGGATGCAGGAGACCGAAGGTCGCTGGATGGAGGGCGCCGATGCGCCTGCGGCCGGCGCCGTGCTGGAGGACCTGGCCGCGCTGCCGTTCGACGCCCATGCGCCGGCGGCCGTGGAGCATTTCCGCCGCTTCGTCGCCGGCGCGCCCGGGACCGGCTGATCGGGCGGGCTGCCGGCCGGGCCGGCTGACCGGCCTCAGGGGACCTGCTTCGCGGCCTCGTATTCCCCGGCAATCGCGTCGACGATGTCGGCGAGCGGCTCCACCTTGCGGATCGTGCCCACGCCCTGGCCGGCCGACCAGACGTCCTTCCAGGCCTTCTTCTCGGACAGGTTCATGCCCGTGCCGGCCTCGAGGTTGTCCGGGTCCAGGCCGGCCGCCTCGATGCTCTGGCGCATGTAATAGGCGTGGGCGCCGGTGAAGAAGTCGGTGAGCACCAGGTCCGGGAACACCGAGTCGACGACCATCTGCTTGTATTCCTCGGAGGCGATGCTCTCCTCGGCGGCGATGAAGCGGGTGCCCATGTAACCGAGGTCGGCGCCGAGCACCTCCGCCGCGCGCACGGCCCGGCCGTCGCCGATGGCGCCGGCCAGTATGAGTATGCCGTCGAAGAATTCGCGCACGGCCGGCACGAAGGCGAAGCCCGCCATATGCCCCGTGTGCCCGCCGGCGCCGGCGGAGACCAGGGCCAGGCCGTCGACGCCCACCGCGGCCGCCTTGCGCGCGTACTCGACGCTGTTCACGTCTGCGATCACCAGCCCGCCCCAGCCGTGCACGGCATCCACTACGTCCTTCGGGCTGCCGAGCGCCGTAATGACGATGGGCGGACGGTACTTCTCGAGGATGGCCAGCTCCTGGTCCAGGCGATCGTAGGTGCGGTGCACGACCAGATTCATGGCCCAGGCATCCGTGGTGCCGGTGATCTGGTCGCGGCGGAAGCCGGCCAGCTGTTCGCTGATGGTCGCGACCCACTCCTCGAACACGTCGATGGTGCGGGCATTCGGCGCCGGGAACGAGCCGAGCACCCCTGCGCGGGCGGCGGCCACCACCATCTCCGGACCGGAAACGAGGAACATGGGCGCGACGACGACCGGCAGGCGCAGGCCCGCCCGGATCTCGTCGAAGCGCTGTCGTGCGCTGGCGTGTGTCATCCCCCCACCCCGAGGTTGTTTTCCGTTTTACTGAGGTTGGCCGTCACCTGGTGCCGCCGATTGGCAATCAGTGACTTTCACGAATAGACTAACACAGGTTTTTCCAAATGGCGCAACCCGAGTGGCGGACCCCTAGGACCCTTAGGGGCGCAATCCTGGGCCGCCGGGGGAGGGATTATGGAGCCGCTCTGGCAGGATACGGGACTGGTCTTGCTGGTCAACCTGGGTGTCACCATGGGGGCCGTGCTCGTCCTCTGGCTGATCAGCATCCCGCTGCGGGACGTCAGCATCATCGACATGGCTTTCGCGGTGATTCTGCTGGGCGTGGCTGGGGTGACCTACGCCATGACGGACGGGGCCGAACCGCGCAAGAACCTCATTCTGGCGCTGGTGGCACTGTGGGCCGTGCGTATCACGGTCCATCTGGTGCGGCGCAACTGGGGCCACGGCGAAGACCCGCGCTACACGAAGCTGCGCAGCTGGGTGAACGACGACCGCGCCTTCATCTGGTTGAGCCTTCGGCAGGTGTTTTTGCTGCAGGGCATCGTGCTATGGCTGGTCTCGCTGCCGATCCAGGTGGGGCAGATCTACCGGGAGCCCACGGACCTCGGCATCGCCGCGTTCGCCGGCGCCGCCCTGTGGCTGGTGGGCTTCGTGTTCGAGACGGTGGCCGATCACCAGCTGGCTCGCTTCCGCGCCGATCCCGCCAACAAGGGCAAGGTGCTCGATACCGGGCTGTGGCGCTACTCCCGGCACCCCAATTACTTCGGCGAACTCTGCGTCTGGTGGGGCCTGTTTCTCATCGCCTGCGACAATCCGTGGGGTTTGCTGACCATAATCGGCCCGATCGGCTACACTTACCTCATTGTCAACGTCACCGGACAGCGTACGCTGGACAAGAAGATGGCGCGGGAGAAACCGGGGTACAGGGACTACATGGAGAAGACCAGCGGGATGATCCCCCTGCCGCCGCGACGCTCGAGGGACGGCGGGGGCGATGACGGCGAATAACCGAAGCGGCAAGGCCGAGCAGGACCTCATCCTCAGCAGCCAGGTGGCCCAGGCCCTGGCGGTGATCGGTGACCGCTGGGCGATGCTGGTGATCCGGGACGTATTCCTGGGCTTCCGGCGCTTCGAGGACCTGCGCCACCGCAGCGGCGCCGCCCGCGGCACCCTGGCATCGCGTCTGAAACGTCTGGTGGAGAACGGGATCCTGTACCGCAACCCGTACCAGATGTCCCCGCCGCGCTACGAGTATCGACTGACCGACAAGGGCCTCGACCTCTACCCCGTCATCCTGTCGATCTGGAACTGGGATACGCGCTGGGGCAGCGGTGACGAATCCCATCCCGCGCTCATCCACAAGCACTGCGGACACGCCATGCAGGCCGAATTCCGCTGCAGCGCCTGTGCCGAGCCCATCACCATGTACAGCGTGCGGTTCGTGCCCGGCGCGCCGGACAGCAAGGGTGCCGCGGTACCGGCGCGGTTCCAGCGCCGCTCCAAGAAGGACAGCAAGTCCAGCCAGGCCGCCGACCAGCGCTTCTTCCATACGCTGGACGTCATCGGCGACCGCTGGACCGGCCTCGTGACGGCTGCCGCCTATTTCGGCCTGCGCCGCTACGACGACATCGCGAAGGGCATCGGCATCGCCACCAACATCCTCTCGGACCGGCTGAAGCTGCTGGTCCACCACGGCATCATGGAGCGCAAGGCGTATCAGAAGCGGCCGGTGCGCTACGAGTACCGGCTCACCGAAAAGGGCATGGATCTCTACCTGGTGGCGCTGACCATGCACGAATGGGCCAATCGCTGGATCGTCGCGCCGGACCGCCGGCCGCTGGAGCTGATCCACCGGCCCTGCGGCGAGCCGCTGGTCAGCGCCATGGTCTGCAGCGAATGCGGCGAGGCGCTGAAGCCGGAAGACGTCGACTTCGACCGCGATGCCTACCGGCCGCGCCGGGCCGCCGCCCGCGCCAGCCGCTGATCAGGACGCGGCGACGCGCTCCAGGATGAGCCCGGTGCCGATCCCGGCGGCGCCGGAGACGGCCACCAGCCCCACGCCCAGGTCCTGACGCTCCAGTTCGTCGAGCACGGTGCCGACCAGGCTCGCACCCGTCGCGCCCATGGCGTGGCCCAGCGCGATGGCGCCGCCGTTGGGGTTGATGCGCTCGGCGTCCCAGGGCATGTCGCGCACGAACTTCACCGACACCGCGCCGAAGGCCTCGTTGAACTCCACCAGGTCCACGTCGGCATGCTCCATGCCGGCCTTGGCGAGCACCGCCGCGACCACGTCGATGCCGCCGGTCAGCGCGAGGAGCTCGTTGGAGGAGACGTTGGCCATGGCCCTGATGCGCGCGCGGGGCTTCAGGCCGGCGGCCTCGCCCGCCGCGCGGCTGCCGAGCGCCACCAGCGAGGCGCCGTCCACCACCGCCGGCGAATTGCCGGCATGGTGCAGGTAATGCAGCTCGCCCAGTTCCGGGAACGCCGCCTTGAAGGCCGCCGCATAGCCTTTCTCGCCGAATTCGGTGAACAGCGGTTCGAAGGTGGCGAGCTTCTCCGTGGTCGCGCCCGGGCGCACGCATTCGTCCTGCTCCACCATGGCTCCGCCGGCGGGGTCTGCCACGGCCACCAGCGACTTCGCGAAACGGCCCTCGCTCTGGGCGCGGGCTGCGCGCTGCTGGCTCATGACCGCATAGGCGTCGCATTCCTCCCGGCTGATGCCGTCCAGGCTGCCCACCAGGTCCGCGGCGAGCCCCATGGGGACGAATCGCGTCTTCTGCGCCACCGCCTGATCGGAATAGAAGGCGGCCTTGTCCGAGAGCATCGGCACCCGGGACATGCATTCCACGCCGCCGGCCAGCACCAGCTCGTCCATGCCGGTGGCGATCTTCATCGCCGCGAAGTTGCAGGCGTCGAGCCCGGACGAGCAGTAGCGATTCACGGTGATGCCCGGCACCGAGGCCGGCAGGCCCGCATACAGCGCCGCCACCTTGGCAATGTTGCCGCCCTGTTCGCCCACCTGGGTCACGCAGCCGAGGATGATGTCGTCGATGCGCCCGGCATCGAGCCCGGTGCGCTCGAGCAGCGCCCCGATCAGCGTCTTCTGCAGGTCCAGCGGCGTGAGCCCGTTCAGCGCGCCGCCCTCGCGGCCCTTGCCACGCGGCGTGCGCACGGCATCATAGATGAAGACGTCGGTCATGTCGGTCGCTCCCGATGAGTGGGTGTTGGTGGCAGGCGGTCAGATTGGCTTCGGCAGCCTCGATGGCTTCGATTGCGATCGCCCCACCGGCATTATATAGTCGCCCCGAGTCTAGTTATGAAAGCCATTGGTTTCAACGAGGTCGTCCGATGAAGAGAGCGATCGATTTCTACTTCGACTTCTCCTCGTCCTACAGCTACATCGGCCAGCATCGGCTGCGCGCGCTGGCGGAGGAGTTCGGCGTCAGGATCGACTGGCAGCCGATCGCGCTGGGCGCGATCTTCAAGGCCCGCGGCCATGCGCCGCCGCAGCCGGATTCCCTGAAGGGCCGCTACGTCTGGCACGACGTGGAGCGCTCGGCGGCGGAATGGGGCCTGCCCTACCACTGGCCCGACCCGTTCCCCTTCAACAGCATCCTGGCGGCCCGCGCCTACTGGTTCCTGAAGGAGATCGACGAGGAAGACGCCGTCGACTGGATCGGCGCGGTATTCGACGCCAGCTTCGGCCAGGGCCGGGACTGCTCCGATCCGGCGGTGCTCGCCGAGGTGGCAAAAGGGCTGGACCTGGATGCCGAAGAGGTGATGCAGGGCATCGCACGGGACGAGGTCAAGCAGAAGCTGAAGACGGTCACCGACGAGGCGATGGAGCGGGGCGTGTTCGGCGCGCCCACCTTCTTCCTGGACGGCGAGATGTACTGGGGCGCCGACCGCATCGACCAGATGTGGCGGACGCTCGAGCGTGAGCGGCAGGGGGAACGATGAGCGAGAGAGTCTACGTGCTGGGCGGCTATCAGACGGATTTCGCCGCCAACTGGGCCCGCAACGGGGACGAGCTGTTCGACGCCTTCGCGCACACCGTGCGCACCGGCGTCGACACCGTGGGCATAGAGCCCGAGGAGATCGAGGTAGCCCACGTCGGCAACTTCGCGGCGGAGCTGTTCTGCAAGCAGGGCCATCTCGGCGGCTTCTTCGCCGCGCTGCACCCGGCCTTCTCCGGCAAGCCCGCCTCCCGCCACGAGGCCGCCTGCGCCTCGGGCAGCATCGCAATCCTGTCCGCCGCCGCGGACATCGAGGCGGGGCGCTACAACCTGGCCGCCGTGATCGGCATCGAGCAGATGCGCAACGTGCCCGGCCAGACGGCCGCGGATCTCATCGGCGGCCCGGCCATGTGGAGCGGCCACGAGTGCGCGGACGTGGAGTTCCCCTGGCCGCATCTCTTCAGCGAGCTGGCCGACGAATACGACCGCCGCTACGGCCTGAAGCACGAACACCTGGCCGGCATCGCGAAGAACAACTTCGACAACGCCCGGCGCAACCCGAACGCACAGACCCGGCGCTGGGAATTCACCGCCGCGAGCTTCGCCGAGGACGACGAGGCCAACCCGGTCATCGAGGGGCGCATGCGCAAGCAGGACTGCGGCCAGATCACCGACGGCGCCGCGATTGTGTTCCTCGCCGGCGCGGAGAAGGCGGCCGAATACGCGAAGCGCCACGGCACGAGCCTCGACGACCTGCCCTGGATACGGGGCTGGGGCCACCGCACCGCGCCGATCACCTATCAGCAGAAGATCGAGGAGAGCAGGGACGCACCCTACATCTTCCCCCACGTCCGCGGCGCCATCACCGACGCCTTCGGCCGGGCCGGCATCGAGGGCGTGGAGCAGCTCGACGGCATCGAGACCCACGACTGCTTTACCAGCACCGAATACATGGCCATCGACCACTTCGGCATCACGGCGCCGGGCCAGAGCTGGCAGGCGGTGGAGAACGGCGACATCGCCCTCGGCGGCCGCATCCCCGTGAATGCGAGCGGCGGCCTGATCGGCCTGGGCCATCCGGTGGGCGCCACCGGCGTGCGGATGATGCTCGACAGCTACAAGCAGGTCACGGGCCGGGCCGGCGACTACCAGATCGAGGGCGCGAAGACGGTGGCCACGCTGAACATCGGCGGCAGCGCCACCACCACGGTCAGCTTCGTCGTCGGGCGCTGAGAG
>Ga0209936_1000649_pt1 | contig 20605 bp, 6 predicted proteins | sample SalPonR1_A_D1_MG_FD_185694 | JGI IMG/M metagenome (GOLD analysis project Ga0209936, IMG submission 185694) | Salt pond soil microbial communities from South San Francisco under conditions of wetland restoration - Salt Pond MetaG R1_A_D1_MG... ... | reverse complement strand
ACTTGAACGGAATATCCCCTGTGAGCATCTCGAACAGCACCACGCCGAGCGAGAAGATGTCGGATCGCTGGTCGACGTCCTGCGACAGACAGACTTCGGGTGATAGATAGCTGGGGGTACCGAGGCCGATGCCCGTGGTGGTCAAGCGGGTGCCCGGCTCTTCGACCCTCGCGATGCCGAAATCGACCACCTTCACGCCGCCGTATTTCGTCAACATGATGTTTTCGGGCTTGATGTCGCGGTGGACCACGCCCTTGTCGTGCGCTGCGGCAAGCCCCGCGGCGACCTCCTTGAGAATCTGCAGCGCGCGCAACGGCTGCATCCTGTCCTCACGCTGGATCAGGCGCTTGAGCGATTCGCCCTCGACGTATTCCATGACGAAATACGGCTGGTCTTCGTGCCGGTCGACCCGGAACACCTGGACCAGGTTCGGATGGTTGACATCGGCCACCGCGCGCGCCTCGCGCATGAAGCGAAGCGCGACCGACTCATTGTCGACCAACTGATTGCCCAGCATCTTGATCGCGACGAACCGCTGCAGGCTCTCCTCACGCGCCTTGTAGACGACGCCCATGCCGCCCCGGCCAAGCTCGGAGACGATTTCGTAGTTGCCGATGTACTTGCTCATGTGTCCAGCATCCCCCCGACGCGCTGCGAGTGGAATCTCCAGTGAAAGGCCGCCGCTTCGGCCGCATCCGCGCGATTCTACGCCGATCGATGGCTCGAATCGACCTTCTCCCGAGACAAACGACGAGTCAAGCAAATTAGAATATTCTCACCCATAATCGATCAATGGCCTTCTTTTTTCCCACGCCCCGACTCGCCGTCCGCCCCTGGCGCGAGCGCGATCGCCCGGATCTGGAACGCATGGCCACCGATCTCGACATGATGCGATTCGTCACCGGCCGCGCATGGCCGGCCACGCAGATCGACGAGTTCCTGGCCCGCCAGCAAAGACATATTCGCAACCACGGCATTTGCTTCGGCGCGGTCGAACTGGGCGACCGTATGCAGGTGGCCGGTGTTGCGGGCATGCAACCGCTGGACGGCAGCTTTTTCAAAGGCGATTTCGAACTGGGCTGGTGGATATGGAAAGATTTCTGGGGACAGGGACTGGCGCTGGAAGCGATTACGCCGTTCGTCGCGCACGCACGCAACATGGGGCTGGCGCGCATTTTTGCCGTCATCGACCCGCCCAATTCGGCATCGATACGCGTGGCCGAAAAACTCGGCATGCGCTTCGACCGAACCGTCAGCGCCCGTGAGACCCACTCCACACGCGAAGACAAGCCGGCATCTGTTTATGCAATGGAACTTGTACCGCCCAAGGACTGAAAGCCCGCGCGCCGGGAGCACACCCGAAGATCTTGCCGTCACTCACGCGAGCGACATCGAATCCGCTATGCTAGGGGGCCGTCCATACGCATGAGTACGGTCGTTGAAGACACTCTATCACCCTGATTTCGAACATGATTCATGCGGCTTCGGGCTGATCGCCCGGCTCGACGGCCGGACCGAGCACGGGGTGGTGGCCGACGCGATCCAGGCGCTGGAACGACTCACCCATCGCGGCGCCGTGGCGCCAGACGGAAAGACCGGGGACGGCTGTGGCGTGCTGATTGGACTCCCGCACGCTTTCCTGCGAGCCGTGGCCGAAGATTGCGGCATAGATCCGGGCAAACATTTTACCGTCGGCGCGGTATTTCTCGACCCGGATTCGGACACTTGCGCCCGGCAAAGACGCCGCCTGGAAGCCCGGCTGAAAGGCCAGGGGCTCGACGTCGCGGGCTGGCGAGCCGTACCGCTGAACGAAGATGCGCTGGGCGCGCGCGCGCAGCAGACCATGCCGCGAATCGAGCATGCATTCGTATCGGCCGCACCAGGCATGGACGACGAGACCTTCCAGCGGAAGCTGTTCCTTGCCCGGCGCCTGACCGAGACGGAAACCGGCCCCGACGAGGCCTTCTACATCGCCAGCCTTTCGGCCACCACTCTGTCCTACAAGGGCATGGTGATGCCCGAATACCTGTCGCAGTTCTATCCCGACCTCGCCGATCCGCGCCTGGAATCCGCTATGGCGCTTTTCCATCAGCGCTTTTCGACCAATACGCTGCCGCAGTGGCGCCTGTCCCAGCCCTTCCGGATGCTGGCCCACAACGGCGAGATCAATACCATCCGGGGCAACCGCAACTGGACGAGGGCGCGTCGGGCACTGCTGGCATCGCCGCAACTGCCGGAGCTTGCCGAGATCGATCCCCCGATCGGCATGACCGGATCGGATTCATCGTCGCTGGACAACATGCTGGAGCTGTTGGTGATCGGCGGCATGCCACTGCCGCAGGCGCTCAGGCTGCTGGTGCCGCCGGCCTGGCAGACCGACGAGAACCTGGATGCCGACTTGCGCGCCTTCCACGAATTCTTCGCGTTCCACCAGGAGGGCTGGGACGGCCCGGCCGGGCTGGTGATGACCGACGGTCGCTGGGTCGTCTGCGGCCTCGATCGCAATGGGCTCAGACCTGCGCGCTGGACCCTGACCGAGGACCAGCGACTGATCGTCGCGTCCGAAACCGGGGTTGTCGATATCCCCGTCGAGCAGGTCGCCGCACGCGGCCGGCTCGGGCCGGGTGAATTGCTGGCGGCCGATCTTTCCGACGGCAGTCTGCATTCCAGTCGCGCGATCGACGACCAGCTCAAGACGCTGCATCCGTGGCAGGACTGGCTCAAGCAGGGCGTGCGCTATCTCGACTCCGAACTGGTCGACGTGCACATGGCCGCAGAGCCGTTCGACGACGACACGCTTGCGACCTACCAAAAGATGTTCAACCTGTCCCGCGAAGAACGACGCGAAGTCATCCGGGTACTGGCCGAAACACAGTCCGAGGCCATCGGTTCAATGGGCGACGACACCCCGATGCCGGTGCTGTCGACGCGCATCCGATCGCTGTACGACTGCTGTCGGCAGCAGTTCGCCCAGGTCACCAACCCGCCCATCGACAGCTTGCGCGAGCGTATCGTAATGTCGCTGGAGACCGGCCTGGGCCGCAAGGGCAATGTTTTCGAAGCCGGACCGGAACTGGCCAACCGCGTCGTGCTGAACTCGCCGGTACTGTCGCAGCGCAAGCTCCGCCAGCTGGTCAATACGCCCCAGTTCGGGCTGGATTCGGTGCTGCTGGACCTCAACTACTCCGAAAATCGTCCGCTGGCCGATGCATTGGACGATCTTTGCCGCCGCGCCTCCGAGGCCGTCGATGACGGCAAGCAGTTGCTGATCATCTCGGACCGCTACCTCGAAGCAGGCAAGCTGCCGGTGCACGCGCTTCTGGCCACCGGCGCCATTCATCATCATCTGCTCGAGTCCGGCCAACGGCCGCTGTGCAACCTGATCGTCGAGACGGGCACGGCGCGCGACCCACATCATTTCGCCTGCCTGATCGGGTTCGGCGCCACGGCAGTCTACCCGTACCTGGTCTACCAGACACTGCATGCCATGGCCGAGTCGGGCGAGTTCGAAACGACGCGCGATCAAGCAATGGAGCTGGGCCGCGCTTACCGGCGCGGCATCCGCAAGGGCTTGTTCAAGATCCTGTCGAAAATGGGCATCTCGACCATCGGCAGCTACCGCGGCGCCCAGCTGTTCGAACTGGTCGGCCTGGCCGACGCTGTCGTGACCAAGTGCTTCTCGGGCGCGGTCAGCCGTATCCAGGGGACGGATTTCGAAGATCTATGGGCCGACCAGAAGTCGCTGGCCCGCTGGGCCTGGAACCGGCAGGTACCGATCGAGCACGGTGGGCTCTACCGCTACGTCCACGGCGGTGAATTCCACGCCTGGAATCCGGACGTGACCCATGCACTGCAGTCGGCCGCCAAGTCCGGCGAATGGGCTGATTACCAGCGCTACGCCCGCCTGGTGAACGACCGGGAACCATCGATGTTCCGCGATCTCCTTCGATTGCGGTCCGATCATGCTGCTATTTCCGTAGAAGAAGTAGAACCGACCGAGGCGATCGTCAAACGATTCGATTCGGCCGGCATGAGCCTGGGTGCGCTTTCGCCCGAAGCCCACGAGGCGCTGGCAATCGCGATGAACCGGCTGGGCGCGCGCTCCAATTCCGGCGAAGGCGGCGAGGATCCGGCCCGATACGGCACCGAGAGATCGTCGAAGATCAAGCAGGTCGCGTCGGGGCGCTTCGGCGTCACGCCGGATTACCTGGTCAACGCCGAGGTCATCCAGATCAAGATCGCCCAGGGGGCCAAACCCGGCGAAGGCGGTCAGCTGCCCGGCCACAAGGTCGACAAGCTGATCGCCCGGCTTCGATTCGCAACGCCCGGCGTCGGCCTTATTTCACCGCCGCCGCACCACGACATCTACTCGATAGAGGACCTCGCGCAGCTGATCTACGATCTCAAGCAGGTCAATCCCGAGGCGCTGGTATCGGTAAAACTGGTCTCGGAACCGGGCATCGGCACCATTGCCGCCGGGGTGGTCAAGGCCTACGCCGACCTGATCACGGTATCGGGCTACGACGGCGGGACCGGCGCCAGCCCGCTGACGTCGGTCAAGTACGCCGGCGGTCCCTGGGAACTGGGGCTGAGCGAGGTCAGGCAGGTCTTGATGCAGAACGATCTGAGGCGTCATGTGCGCATACAGGCCGACGGCGGGCTGAAGACCGGCCTGGACGTGGTCAAGGCCGCAATACTGGGCGCCGAGAGCTTCGGCTTCGGCACCGCGCCGATGATCGCGCTGGGCTGCAAGTACCTGCGCATCTGCCACCTGAACAATTGCGCGACCGGCGTCGCCACCCAGAATGAAACCCTCAGAAAACATCACTTCATCGGCCTGCCGGACATGGTGGTGAATTATTTCCTCGGCGTGGCGCGCGAGGTGCGCGAGATTCTCGCCGGACTGGGGGTACGGCGGATCGAGGATGTGGTCGGGCGTACCGAGTATCTGGAGCGTGCCGAAGGCTTGACCTTACGCCAGAACAAGCTCGATCTCGGACCGTTGCTGGCGCAGACCGGACTTGCCCCGGACAGTGCACGATTGTGCGAAGTCGAACGCAACCCGCCGCACGATCCCGGCCGTCTGGCCGAGGAAATCGAGAACGCGACAGCCGATGCCGTGCAAACCGGCAGCGGCGGTGGCTTCAAATTCGAGATCCAGAACCATGACCGATCCATCGGCGCCCGGCTCTCCGGGCGCATCGCGCGCACCCTTGGCGCCGAAGGTCTCGGCGAGAATACGCTTTCGCTGCAGCTGCAAGGCACCGCCGGACAGAGCCTGGGCGCTTTCAATGCCCCGGGTCTGCATATCACGCTGACCGGCGAAGCCAACGACTATGTCGGCAAGGGCATGGCCGGCGGCCGCCTTGTGCTGCGTCCCCGCGAGGGTATCCGCTACCGGGCAGCTGAGACGCCGATCATGGGCAATACCTGCCTGTACGGGGCGACCGGGGGGGAACTGTATGCGGCCGGCACCGCCGGCGAGCGTCTCATGGTGCGCAATTCCGGCGCGGTGGCGGTGGTCGAAGGCGCCGGCGACCACGCGTGCGAATACATGACCGGCGGCGTCGCGCTCATCCTGGGGGTCACTGGTATCAACTTCGGCGCCGGCATGACCGGCGGCTTCGCCTACGTGCTGGACGTCGACCGGGACTTCGTCGATCACTACAATCATGAATTGATCGACATCCACCACATCAGCGCCGAGTCGATGGAGAACCACGTCCATCATCTCAGGGGCCTGATCGAACGCCATGTCGAATTCACCGGCAGTGCTTGGGGTACGGAACTGCTGGAAAACTTCCGTCGCATGCTGCCCAAGTTCTGGCTGGTCAAGCCGAAGGCGGCCGAGCTCGATGATCTTATTTCACGGTTGCGGGAGGCAGCATGATTGTGGTTTTCGTGTCTTTGACAAGCGTTGGTTTGCCGCCGGCGGCGAAACAGCTTTTGACTTGCCGGACGGCGCCATCGCCTACGACCGGAGAACAATCACGGCCATGAAGGAATATTCAAACCTCCACTTCATCGAAACACCGCGAAAGGACCCGACCGAGGTGCCGGTCGCGATCCGCGTCCGCGACTGGAACGAAATCTACGGCCAGTACCAGGCCGAGTCGGCGGCCGACCAGTCGGCGCGCTGCATCAATTGCGGCAATCCCTACTGCGAGTGGGAATGCCCGGTGCACAATTTCATTCCCGACTGGTTGCGGCTGATCAAGCAGGGGCGATTGTTCGAGGCCGCCGAGCTTTCCCATCAGACCAACTCGCTGCCGGAAATCTGCGGCAGGATCTGCCCGCAGGACCGGCTGTGCGAAGGCGCCTGCACGCTCAACGACGGGCTGGGCGCGGTGACCATCGGCTCGATCGAAAAGTACATCACCGACGAGGCGGTCAAGCAGGGCTGGCGGCCCGACCTGTCGCACGTCAAGCCCACCGGAAAACGGGTGGCGATTGTCGGAGCGGGACCTGCGGGGCTGGCCTGCGCCGATGTGCTGGCGCGGTCCGGCATCGAGCCGGTGGTTTTCGATCGCAATGCCCGCATCGGCGGCCTGTTGACCTGGGGCATCCCGCCGTTCAAGCTCGAAAAGCACATCGTCGAGACCCGGCGCGAGATTCTCGAGGGCATGGGTGTGGAGTTCCGAATGGGCGTCGAAATCGGCCGCGACCTCGAATTGTCGGAACTGATCGAATCCTTCGACGCCGTATTTCTCGGTCTGGGCACATACCGCTATGTGCGCGGCGGGTTTCCCGGCGAGAAACTCTCGGGGATGGTCGAATCGCTGCCGTTCCTGATCGGCAACGTGCACCGCGTGCTGGGGACCAACGACCCGGCCTTTCCCTATATCGACGTCGACGGCAAGCGCGTGGTTGTCCTCGGCGGCGGCGACACGGCCATGGACTGCGTACGCACCTCGATTCGCCAGGGCGCCTTCTCGGTCACCTGCGCCTACCGCCGCGACGAGGCAAACATGCCCGGCAGCCGCAAGGAAGTCAGAAACGCGAAGGACGAGGGCGTTGAATTCCTGTTCAACCGCCAGCCGGTCGAGATCGTGGGCGACGGCAAGGTCGAGGGCGTGCGTCTGGTCGAGACTCGATTGGGTGAACCCGACGAGAACGGCCGCCGACGGCCGGAGCCGGTCGCGGGCAGCGAGCAGAACCTGCCGGCTGACGTCGTCATCATCGCCTTCGGCTTCCGCCCCGACCCGCAGGACTGGCTGGTCGAAAACGGGATAGAAACATTGCCGGACGGCCGGATTTCTGTCGCGGTGTCGGGACCTGCTCACCAGACCAGTAATCAAAAGGTATTCGCCGGCGGCGACATGGTTCGCGGCGCGGATCTTGTCGTCACGGCCGTTTTCGAGGGGCGCGAAGCCGCCAAGTCCATCGCGACGAAACTGGGGATCGAACTGCCGGGCGCCTCGGCCACGAGGGTCGCCTGAATTAACGTCGATAGATAGCGAATTCCAAACAAAAAAGGGGCCGCGTACCTGCGGCCCCTTTTGTCAATCAAATGATGCGTCTGTAAAGCGAATGACTCAATCCATTCGTCGTGACCTGGTGGAGACGAATGCAAACGCCATTATTAGCAAAGCCATGATGGCGACACCGGCCGGCGTCATTATGGGGACGGCTACAACCGGAGGTTGAACCGGGACCGGATTGTAATCCAGCGTCGGCGGCGACGGTACGACGAATTGACCCGTGGACGTTGAAATATACAGATCGAATTCAATGCTGCCTCCGCCTGCAGGCACCGTGAAATCCTGATAGAGCACATGCGATCCCGGACCTGTCTGATCGACCATGGCCGCGAAGGTTCCTTGCGGCGGTGCCGGAACGGTAAATCCGTTCAATGGCGATGCAGTTCCGGTTTGCGCAAACCAGCTTCCGGAACCACCGGCCTGGTCGACAACGGTCCAGTTGCCGAAAACGTTTGTTCCCTCGCCGTCGTTCGATTCGAAGTTACCGTTTCGGACGACACCCATGACCCCTCCTTCATCGGTGAAGAATCTCACGCCATCGACGCCGACGTTGAAGTTGCCCGAATTATCGACTTCGGCAAAACGCAGGCGCACCGTCTGGCCGCCGAATGCATCAAGATTGAAGACGATGTTGTCGTAGCCGCTTTGGAGCGGGTCGCCCGGCTGCGTCTGATATACGTTGGCCAAAACGCCGCTGCCGACGTCGAAATCGTCGGCACTCGGATCCATGATGTCGACGCGGAATTGCTGGTTCGGAACAAAAGGCAGGAACCCTCTTTCGTCCGGAGACTGGTAAGTCTGCGCACTCGCCATGCTGACCGAAAACGCTGCGGCAGCCCCCAAAACGCACTTCCATATTTTTATCTGCATGCTTGTCAATCCCTGGTATTAATGAACGACGGCCCTATCGTCCCAGCCAGGGCCGATGCCGGAATATACCGCAATCCATGAATGGCGTCCACGCAAGGTTCGCAATCGACACGCCTTCCGGATCATACGATCAGTCATGCTCATGCTGAAGATCGTCCAAAAAATCAGTCGTCGAACCCATTTCACATCTGTGAGTCCCGGCAGCGATTTCACTCGGCTTCGGTAAAAATCCTGCGCACCGACCTGGGACATTCGGTTCAGCTGCGGTGGCTGAATGCGATCTGCGATTACCGTCCGCGGTAGTGATCAATCCGCTGGTCACGGATTGCCGGATTCTCGAACTGAATTTCGACCGTGAGTATGAAGCGCCAGTCCGAGCGCCGCTTGCCGGTGTCGTCGTCGATGGGCCAGGCGTGCTCGGGCTGGAGTTCGTAGAACAGCCAGTCGCGCAGGAACGACCTGCGGAAACGGAAGTTGATGAACACTTCCTCGGTCTCGGGGTCCGGGCTGGTCACGCCGAATGCACCCAGCTCGCTGCGAACAGCGGTCTTCCGATTGAGCTGACGGAAACCGACCAGGCCGGTGCGCCAGTCAATGCCGTCCGAGGCTTCGGATATGGTGCCGCGACCTGTGAGGCGTACGAGCGTCAGACGGTTCGGCAACCATTCCCAGTCGGCCCGTGAAATCGTGCCGAAGCCGTCGTCGCGCTCCCAGAACACCGTCTGGGTCCAGCGTGCCAGCGTCGTCGTGGTGAGCTCGCGCGCATGCCGCATCCGGCCCCTGACACGCGGATTCAAACCTCCAGAGTTCACCTTGATCGTGGCGTCGGCGTCGAACTGGGTACGGCCGGCCTCCGAAAGCAGGAAGCGCAGCCCGAGACGGGTCTGTTCGTCATCGTCCGTCTCGCGTCCGATATCGTCGAAGTTCGAGTCGCCCTCGATCGACTCGTCGCGGCTGATCAGCAACCGGACCCGGTCCGAAACCCTCGGCAGCGAGATGTTCGCCGAAAGCCGGACTTCGTGGCCAAAATTCTCCGATTCATCCCAGACCATGGAATTACGCACGCGAACGAAACTACCGATCGGGGTCTCCTCGTACGCACGGTCGGTGCCGAAAAAGCCATCGAACCAGGCTGCCGGTTCGCACAGCTTCCGACTCAGGTATGAATGCGTGCGGTCAAGCCAGCTCTCGGGCCGGCCCTGGTTATCCCGGCAGGACATCTCGATGACCTCCGACGGCGTGACTTCGGCCGCCGCAGGCGCCTCGGGCTGTTCCTGAGCGCCGGCCTGGGAGGACCCGAACGGCGGCGACAACAGGGCAAGCAGGAACAGGCTGAAGATGAGGACAATCTTCGAAGGTTTCACGTGGGCGGGGCCGACACCAGGACGCATGTAGCCAAGCATAACGCTTTTACCGGCCCGATCAACCGAAACGAATCCCCCGGACCCGCGGCACGGATCCGGGCGGCGCAGGCATCCCTGTTTTGAAGTCCGACGGGACGTCCTGCAGGTCAGTCGTCAGTCCCCGAAATCGTCGTTGAAGATGACGTCCAGCGAGATGCGTGCGAACACCACGATCGCGTCGTCCTCGTTGGCCACGACGTAGACATATTCGTCGTCCGGACTCGGCGTGACGGCGGTGGGTCCAGCCATGCTGGTGACCGCCCCGGCGTCGTCGAATACCGTCTGGCGCAGCCGGAGGTCGCCGTGCGCCAGACCGGCCTCGTTGCCCGGCTGCATCCGCTCGAACACGGTGAGGCTGCTGTCGCTCAAGCCCACCACAAAGAGATCGAGACCGTCGCGCGTGAGCGCCAGACCCTGCGCACCGGTCAGACCCGGCAGACTGGCCACGTCATGCCGCCAGACACGGCGCGTTTCCAGCGTGCCGTCCGCACTGCGGTCGAACAGAACGACGGCGTTCTCGTTCTCCGCGGACACGTAGACGTGGTTGCCGTCTTCGCTCACGGTCACGGCGTAGGCGCCGACCAGATCGTCGATGCCCAGAAGGCCGTCCACGTAGGCGAGCTGGAACGACAGCCGACCTTGCTTGGCACTGCCCGCATCCGAATCCCGGTCGAAGACCTGCACGGCGTTACCGCCGCGGGAGGCCACGTAGAGGTGTTCGCCGTTGGCCGAGAGCGCCAATCCCGAGGGCTGCCGCATGGCGTTCACGGCCGGTCCGGCGTCGTCGGCGTCGTCGGTGTCGTTGATCTCGGCTTCCAGGAACGTGAGTTCGCCGGTCACGGGATTCCGGTCGAAGACCGCGACGGCATCGGCCCCGGCGCCGGCGGCATAGAGCGATGCCCCGTCGGCGCTGACGACCAGTTGGCGGACGCCCGTCAGCCCCTTGTTTGGGCCTGCGGCATCAGCAGATCCTACGGTGTCCTGTTGCTGGTTCTGGACGAATGTCAGGGCGCCCGAGCCGGCATCCCGTTCGAACACGACGATTGCATTGTCGTTGCGGGATGCCACATAGACGTGCCCGCCGTCGGGGCTGACCACGGCATGCATGGGACCGTTCAGCAGCGCCGTTTCGAACGCCGTCTCGCTGGCGTCGTACTGCGCCGAGAGCGTCAGATTCCCATTGGTCGGGTTGCGCTGGAACAACACGACGGCGTCCAGCGACTCGCTGGTCGCGTAGGCATGCTCTCCGTCCGGGGAAATCGCCAGCGACGTCGGGCCCGACAGGCGGGTCAGACCGGAGCGCTGATTGAGGAGTTCCTGCTCCAGTTCCACGGCCGGATCGAAGTTCGGATCCTGGATCACGCCGAGGGCGGACGGATCGTCGATGGTGAGATTGAACGGGTTGGACACGACCAATCGGAAGCTCTTGGGGTCGCTGGTGACGCCATCGTTCAGCAGTGGAACGCGAACCTCGGCCTCGATCTCGCCGGCCGGGATGGTGATCGAACCTGAAACATCGGAATAGTTCACGCCGGGTGTCGCGTTGACCGGTTCGAGACGGTAGGCAAAACGCGCCTCGAAGTCCGAGTTCTTCGTCAGCGTGGGCGTAAAGACCGCATCGCCGCTCGCACCGGGGGTCGGCTCGGTCACGACCCGGTCGGCGAGTCGAAGCGCCGGAACGTCATCGTCGCCGATGACGGTGACCGAAACCGTACTCCGCGTCAGCACGCCGCCGATGGCGATCAGATCGACCGTGAAAGCCTCGGTGCCTTCGATCTGCGTATCGCCGCAGACATCGACGCTGAACTGCGCCGAAAGCTGACCCGCGGGAATGGTCAGGGAGGTGTCCTCGTCGATGTAGTCGACCGCGCCGGTGCAGCTGGCGCCGCCCGTCGCGGTGCCGTTGCGCGTTTCGTAGCGCAATTCGATATTGTCGTCCGAGGTCGTGTTGAGCTGGACGTCGAAGGCGGCGACGGTGGTGCCGGCGTTGCCTTCGAAGACCTGTGCATCGGTGACGCTGACGCTCGGACCTGCACCCTGGGTCTGCGGATCGATGTCCAGCCGAACCGCCCGACCTTCCTTGCCGACCACGGTTTCGGCCGCGAGATCGCTGGAGATGAAGATCCGGATCGGATCCCCCGGACGCGCCAGCCCCTCCACCCTGGGCTCCACCGTGTCCATCGGGATCCGAAGCGCGTACTGGTCGCCCAGCCGCGGACTCTGCCCCAGGGCGTATCTCGCGAGCACCTCGCCGGTCGACGCGTTTCGCGCTTCGATGATCTGGCCCGGTGCAGCCGGATCTCCGTAGATCGTCACGTCGCCGTAGATGACGTGATCCGGAGCCTCGATGCGCGCCATCGCCACGATCGGCGCCAGCGCAAGTAGCAGCAGGTATCGACGTGCGTTCATGATCAGAACCCCGAGTAGGCGTATGTCTTGAAGAAGATCAGGATGTCGCTGACGCCCTGGCCATCGCGCTCGCCCGAGCCATCGGGCAGCGGCCGTCCATGAACGAAAGTGTCCATTCCCTCGACCGGGTCGTTCAGGAAGGTACCGCCGGGGATGATCATGACCCAGCGCGTATTCCACACCGACCGTCCGATCAGACGACTATCGGCCGTTACCTGAGTGTCGTCGAACGGTTCAGTCAGGTGATAGGCCCGGAAACGGCCGTATCGCCGGGTCTGGGTCGCGCTCCCCGAAAGCGTATCGATCGTCGGCGTCCAGTCGAAACGCTCGAGCTCCTGCTGGTTGATCGGGAAGGGAACCGGCATGACCTGCTCGACGATCTGCCACTCGCGCGTGCGGAAATCGAACGCGTCCGGCGATCGCAGCACATCGGCGCCGACCGGGATCAAGTAGATGCGCGGATCGTCGGCCAACGGCAGGTTCGCGTAGTTGCCGAACCAGGATCCGACCGAACGAACCCGGGTCGAGAACTGACTCGAATCGTAGGAACTGTCGCCGGGACCGAGCTCCCATCCGAAGAAGTTGAGTCCGAAGGTCACATCAGTCGGGAACTCGATGACCAGGCCCGGTTGCGGACCCGCGGATTGCGGTGCGAACGGGCGCGCGTAGCGCTGGAATTCCTGAACGCTCCAGAGGTCATCCACACGCAGTTCTGACAGCTTGGCGCGCCATTCGGCATCGCCTTCCGGGCCCGGCGGAATGCGGAACAGTTCCTCGCGCAACGAGAACCGATTGGTCTCGACCTGGGGATTGTTGAAGCCCATCTGGCCCTTGAGCACGTCGAAATTCAACCGCATCTCGGCGAGCTTGCTGGCGAGTCCCGGAGATCCGGGTTGCGGGACCCCATCCAGGATCTGGCCGAGACTGCGTTCACGCACGATGTCGGTCAGGAACTCCTGACCGGCCTGTGTATCTCCGCCCAGCAGGTTGGTGTCGTAGTCATAGGCCTGTGCCGCGAGGTAGACGTAGCGTGCGGCCAGATCGAAGGAAGCCCGATACTTCTGGAGCGCGTCGTTGCGGAAAATCCGGAACGCAAGATCCTGGTAGCGGTATTCCTGAACTGCGGCGGCGCCGTTCTTGCGGAACGACTTCAGCCGCTCCATGACGCGAAGTCCGCGGGCCAGCGTGGCCCGATAGTCGTTGACGTGTTGCTTGATCGCCTCGGACCGGGCGAAGATCTCGGCACGCAGCACCGGCTCCTCGCGGATCATCTGGTCGATCTCGCCCTTGAGGTTGTACAAGTCGAGTTCGGCGTCGTTGATCGCGGTCTTGATCCCGGTCTTCTGACCGACATCCTCTTTCGCGGCATCGGTAGCGCTTGCCGCGATATCCAGCGCATCGGTGGCGATATCGATGATCCCCTGCGCGGCAATCCCTGCTCCTTCCAGGCCGCATCGGGCGGCCGAAGTCACATCGCCACCAGCTGCCAGTCCGGCAACGAAGTTCTTCGGTACGCACTCGGCGACCACTGCAGTCGTTCCCAGGATCTGGTCGGCGGCGCGCCGGGCGACAACCGCTGTGGCCTTCATGGTCTCGACCGCGATGGTCAGATTCTTGAGTTCTTTGCGTTGCGAGATCTGTAGATTCAGATTCTCTTCGGCGACCGCGAAAGTCACGCGCAACTCATCGATCTTGGCCTCGATTTCACGACGTAGCCGATCGTAATTGACGACCGCCTTGCGCAGCGCAATGCGCGCTTGCAGCTTCTGCTGCAGAATCTGCTGTAGCTGCCCCGGCGCGCGCCGGTCTCCCGTCCACCCCTCCTTTTTGGTGAACCAGAATCCCAGCCCCGGCGATTCGATCGTTTCATACTCGACCTCCAGCGACGCCGAAGGGTCGCTGGCCACGTCAAGCGACCCAAGCGCACATCCGTCCGAAAGCGGCTCCGAAGCACACGACTGACCGCCGGAACCGGTTCGCTGTTGCTGCGTTCCGGCCGTCGTCCAGTCGAAGAAGTTGATGCCGTTCGGAGTCGGCTTGTACACACCCGTGAACTTGTTGATGCGCGCGACTTCGATTGCCGAATCGGCGTCGAAACCGTCAAATCCTTCGTCGAAGTCGAACGCGGTGCCGGCCAGCGTCGGTACGTCGATCATCATGTAGTTGTAGACATCCGGACCGTTGTATCCGGCCGGATAGGTTCCCGCGCCGCCGATGTCATCCGTGTACGGCGTGCCGAAGATCTCGATCAACTGGTTCGAGAAATCGTTTTCCTGGGCTCGCGATGCACGCTGGAGATCCTCGACCTCGTTCTGGTTGCGGCGCATCTGGTTGCTGAGCTCGTTGGCGAAATCCCACACTTGGACGGCGTTGTCCAATGCCGCATCGGCGCGCGCCAGCACCTGCTCGGTGTTGGTCCGGTTGAATCGATCGAGCTGGGTCGGATCCATATCGAAGATCACGACGTTGTCGGCCAGGCCGAGGGGATTCAGCCCGCCGTCGGCTTCGTCGACCTGCTCCTGGATATCGGCGAAATAGCCGCTGATCTCATCGAGCTCATCGACCGTTGTGCGGTCGACGCGCTCGATCCCGACGGCGTTCGGATCCGGGTCCTGCGAAGGCAGGATGGCATTGACGGTCACCCAGTCGAAATACGCACCCATGCCGGCGCGAGATCCCCACTCCGCCAAGCCCCAGGCACGATCTTCATCGTTGTCCTGGTAGCCCTGGTACTGGCCCTGCGGGTCGGCGACGTATTCGCTGCGATAGGTCAAGTCGACGATCTCGGCACCCGTGCGCGCCTTGGCAGCCGCTGTTTCGGCGAACTGGCGCTCGTCAAGAAAATCGACGTTGATCGGTGCGCCCGCGACCAGGATCGACTCGATTCGCGGATTCCAGCTGTAATATTCCTCTCGCAGGAGGTTGTAGTAGATGTCCGTGGCGGTCAGATAATGGCCCCATGCGTCGCCGTGCCCCTGCGGATACAGGATTCGCGCATCGAACTCGTCGATCACGCCATCGACGTTCTGGTCGGAGATGTTGTAGCTCTGCGCATACGCCACCTCGCCGTCGCCGGTGGTGAAGTTCCAGAACAACCGGTTGTAGACGGGGCGTCCCGCGACGCCGCCGAGACTCTTGTCGCGACCGCGCAACAAGGTGAGCTCCTCTTCCAGCACCGATGCCATCTGATTCTGGAAATTGAAGATCGTCGGCGCCAACGACAGGTAGGAATCGTCAGACGTCTTGATGCCGATCGAAGGGTCCTGGGCATCCGCGAACGCTTCGTTGCCAAGCAGCGTGTAGAAGTCGACAATCCGCGACGCAACCAGCAGGATCGCATTGTTGGCAGGACCGTAATCGACCGGCGGCGTGCCCTCGACCGACAGGTCCAGCGCGCGCTCCATCACGGTCGTATAGGCCTCGATCAGGCCCAGGCTGTTGAGCACCTCCGGGTCGTTGGTCAGCGGAATCGGGCCTTCATATCGCTCACCCAGCTGCACCAGCATGCTGGCAAAGTTGTTCGTCGCAGCCTTCGCGAAATCTTGTACCCGGGCCTCGAACGGATTGAGGCGTTTGAGAACGCGCTTGACCCATCCTTCGGCGAGCTGCGGCGACGGTTCGGCCGGCGTGGCGGTTGGATCGCCCGCGAAGATGCTCCAGTTGTCTCGGTTCCCGCAGGTCGGCAATCCACGATACCGAACCGCATACCAATTATCGGAAAGCGTCTGGATATTGGCACCTTCGATGCTGATCGAAACGGCCCCTCTGGGATCGTCGACCGGATACTGGATCCAGCCGCTGAGCTGACCTGTGGACGGATCCGGAAGCGGGAGCGGCGGATTGCCGTCAACGTCCGGGTGGAAGAACCACTGAAAGTCCAGCCCATCCGGATTGCCGCCGAAATCGCCGCTGTGACGGAGCACGAGCTGCTCGTCGAAGATGTTGTCCGGCTCGATGACCTGGATCTGGCCCTGGTACGTACTGAGGATGTCCGGGTTCGGCACGTCGGGCGGTGAAGCGAGACAGCCGACTTCGATGATCTGCAGGCTGACCGGCAGCGGATTGAGCTCCGGATCGTTATTGAATGCCACGGTCATGAAGCCGCTGCCCTGTGATGCGCCGGCGGTCAGAGCCGGCCGGACGCCACTGGCGAGGTACGGCTCGAGGATGCCGTCACCGCTTCCATCGGTGCCGCCGATTTCATCCTGCAGCCCGATCAGTACGTCGTCTTCATCGACGGGCACGGAATCGTTGCAGACCAGCTCGCGATCCTCGTTGAGGTCGCTGTCGCGGCAGATCTTCTCGATGCCCTGGGGATTGCGCGAAAATCGAAACAAGGCTTCGACGGCCTCGTCCCAGGAGCAGCCGCTGTCGGCCGCCTGGCACGTCTTGGTCGAGCCACTGGCTTCGCTGCCGTCGCCGCCGTCCAGAATCTTCATGTCGACACGATCGCGCTTCGACAGCACGTTCAACAGCAGGAACGGTTCTCCAATGCCGCTTTCGTCGAACACGCCGGTCAGGATCAGTCGCTTCGTCAGCGGGTCGTAGGACAATCGCTGACGGATCGAAGCCGGCAGCTTGGTCTGACCGTCTGAAGAGCCGAGAATCTTCCGGGTGCCGTCGGTCCGCAGTTCGGAAGCGATTTCGCCGGGAATCGCGCTAAGCGCAACCGAACGCGGTGTCAGTGGCGCAATCAGCTGAGCAAGGGTATCGGATGGCAGCGGATTTTCCTTGGTGGCCTGCAGCTGGTCGAAAACCACCTGTACCGCATCCTGGTTGAAGATGTCGGGCAGACCGCGCTTGGGTGTTAGCAGCGTCTCGCCACTGATCAGCAACGGAATATCGTCGGGCCAGGTGATGTCGTAATTGACGACGATCGGCTCCAGTTCCGACCCGGAGCCGCCGCGTTCCTCGGGAAGGCGCGCAAGCCACGGAACGCAAGTTCCTGACGTGATGTCGTTCACGTCGTTGTTGTCGAGGTCGATCACCCAACCCGGCTGAGTCGGATAGTAATAGCGAACGCCGCCTGTGCCGCTCGACGCAGCCCACAGCTGGAATTTGTAGTCTTCGAAGAACGGCGGTGGCGGCGGGCCGTCCTTGGACTGCCCAACGGCGAAGGTTTCTCCGCAACCGCCAAGAAGACTGACCGGATACGGGGGCGCGACGGTGGTTCCAGCCGTTCCGTCGAAACGGAACGACGAATATCCGGCGCCGGTCGCCTCCACCTTGAATACGCGGAATTTCCATTGCTGCAGGAATGAATCGAAGTATTTCACCAGTACGTAAGGATCCGACGCGGCAGCGTCGTCGCCTTCGAGGTTGGCACCGAAATCGGACCGTAGTGCGAACACCGCTTCGAAAGGAGTACCGGTCGACGACGGCGCCAGCAGCGCGTGTTCGTCGTTGGGGTTGTAACCCGGCTTGGTGCGGTCATCCTGCGAGTAGATACGGGCCGAATCAAAGACCAGCGGATCGAGTGGAGCCTGGCCGAGCACTTCACTGCCCTGCTCGCTGGCGATGATGATGCGCTCGGGGTCAAGCGGCCAGAACGGTTCGTAGATCACGCCTTTTTCCGGCCAGAATACCCCCTTGTTCTTGCGGTGATACCAGGCCACGACGAGTTGCCGGCCCACGTCCTGCGTGCGACCGGGATTGATGCGATTGACCGGAATGATGTCGCCGGTCCTGGAAGCCCGATTGTAGGCAGCATCGGGGCCGAAGCCATCGTAGTAAGCAAGCTCGTTGGCGACGAAGCCCGTGCGTGAAATTTCTTCGTGGTGCGGATCGGTAATGGGCCGACCGATCTCGGCCGGAACCGTGTCGTCGGGGGTCAGCGGCGTGGAATCGGCCGAGACGGTGCGTACGATTTCGACTTCGGTAGAGTACAGGTTGACATCGGGCTCCGGTCCGCGGACATAGACGAGCGTTGCCGTCCCGGTCCTCGACGCATTGAACCGCCCGGCCTCCAGCGTCGGATTGCTGGAACCGGCACGCGGATCGACGAGCCGCAAGGTCTTGTACTGGCCGTTCGCCGGATCGGCCTGAACCGGCGCATCGACCACATGGACCTGGTAGCAGTTGTTCGACTGCGTATCGGAGCAGGGCTCGGTCGGCCATGCGATTGTGCCGATACTGCTGATTCGCCTGTCGTCCTCGGCGGGCAATCCGGCCACGCGCCACAGCACTTCGACCTTTCCGAAGGGCTGCAGCGGGATCAGTTTGGCGTCTTCGCTTTCGGCCTTGCTCCAGCTGAAGATTTCTTCGGAAATGGCGTCGAACGGCTCACCGTCGACCTGGAACTCGGGCTGGAACGCAAGTTTTGTGAGCTCTGCATTCGGCGGCGGAACCAGCGGCACGCCAGCTGCCCACGAAAGTTCTTCGAAGAACAGGCCATCGGTGCTCAAATTGGCGATGAACGGATCGGCGCCGACGAGTGCCGTCACCGTGGCGTCTTCGCCGAAGACTGCGGTGTCTTCGAACGACCCGCCAACATACAGCTTCGAGGAGCCGTCGGTCGCGATCGTGAAGCCCGTGTCGCGGGCGAATCCACCGCTGAACGCGGGAATGCCGGTGTCTTCGTTGAATTCCCCGCCGCCGGTCGCCCAGTTGAACGCAAACTGATTGTTTTCGACATCGGGAAGATTCGCCCCGCTGAGCCAGGAGGCAATGAACACATCCCGATCGCCGCGCGGATTCAACGTTGCGTCGAGGGAGAAGGCGAGTGGCTCGTCGAACCAGCCGGTGACGTAGAGGTTACCGGCATCATCCACCGCAACACCCTCTGCACTGGCGTTACCCGAAACACCACCTGCCCAGACGCATTCAGCGGCGCTCAATCCGGTGACATCGTAGCTGGCAAGGACGATGCCGGGACCCGATACCGGGGCACAGGCCTGGCCGAGCGCCACATCGTCGCTGGCTCGTCCTACCACGATCAGGCGGGTTCCGTCAGCGTTCAGCCGCGCGTCACGAACATCGAGACGGGTGCTGAGGGCCCTTTGCACCTCGACCGTCGGCGAGGCACCGTCTGCGTTGCTGACGCTGAAGATGATCGGAATCTCGGGTCCGCGAGACTGGAGGCCGACATTATCGACGTGGTGCCAGTCGTATTGCCCCGGAAGCCGTGAAAGATTCGGGCCTCTGTAGAGCGAGAACGTTCCCGACCCGCCGACTCGACGGAAGCGCAGCCTGAAACCGGAGTGGAACGCCTTGGCGTCGGAAATCGAGAACGAATTGTCGCCGCTGTAGCGCTTGATCGCGCCGGATGTGAACGTCCCACCCGGAAGATACTCTACAAGGTGCCATTTGTTATCGGAGCCGAAGAACTCGACATACATGTCTTCGCCGGCATCGGGATATTCCGAGATCAGTCCGAACGCGGTGAAGTAGCCCGTAAAAATCAAGTAGCTCGCCGAATCGCTCAGCGGGGAAGATCGACCCGCCATAAAATCGAAATCCAGTCGGATCGCCGCCTGGCCCGTGGTGTCGAATGCGCGCGATGTGACGGTGACCGAGTCTTCGCGCAACGCAAGCGCGGGATTTCCATCGAAAACACTGTAGGAATCCTGGAACGGAAACCACGTTTGCCAGATACCTCCGATGTAGTCCTCGAACCTCAGGGTTCTGGATGTTTGCCGGATCGAACCCCGCGAGGTATTGTTCGACGACCAGTCGGTACCCAATGAGGCTCGATTGAAGTTATCGCTCAACAGCGCCGATACGCCGCCGTCCGCGGCCGTGCCGGTGACCCAGGCCCGACCGTCATTGTCGACATCGATGTGCTCGACCGTTTCGAATCCGGTTGCCAGGCCGTCGCGATCCAGCGCCCAGAGCCCGTCGCCGTTGGACGAATAGCGAACCAGGAAAACATCCCGACTGTCGGCGCAATCGAGGCCGGCCAGGTCGGGAAGAGGATCGTCCTGGCTGAGCGGATTATCGGGATCGTCGATTTCGGCCTCGCACTGATAGGTTCCGCCGACGATGACCGACGCCGGAATCGAGGGAATCTGCGTGTTGTCGCCCGGAAGCGTCGCTACGGCCGTCGCCCAGTCGTCCTCGGCACCGCCGATACGGCGGGCCCATTGCCAGTCGCCTGACGCATTGATCTTGGCCAGGTAACCGTCGCCCAATCCGCTGCTGACGAGTGTGTCGCCGCCGAAGCGCGCAGCAATTTCGAAGCGACCGGCGATGTACACATTGTCTCCGTCGTCTACCGCGATGTTGAAGACTTCGTCGTCGACCTCGCTGCCACCGCTTTCGATCCATAGCAGCTGACCCGACTGCGCGATACGGGCAACGAAAACGTCCTGGCCGCCGTTACTGATTAGACGGCCCAGCTCCGTTTCCATCGAGCCGGTGAAATGACCCGTCACGATGACGTCGCCGGTCGGCGAGGTTTCGGAAGCAACGACCCGATCCGTCTCCGTGTCGCCGGTGGTACCG
>Ga0209936_1000648_pt1 | contig 20666 bp, 15 predicted proteins | sample SalPonR1_A_D1_MG_FD_185694 | JGI IMG/M metagenome (GOLD analysis project Ga0209936, IMG submission 185694) | Salt pond soil microbial communities from South San Francisco under conditions of wetland restoration - Salt Pond MetaG R1_A_D1_MG... ... | reverse complement strand
TTTAATTATGCGTAATTCACTCACCTTACCTCATCGTATTTCTTTTTTCAGTTCGCTGGTCGTCCTACTTCTCTCCGGCCCACTGATGATTTCCGGTCAATCCATCACCAATGACAGTCTGCATTTTCATCGCACGATAGAAGTCTATAATTCTGAAGATTCAGTGAAACTAGTAGGAACGCTGTCCTGCCCTGATTCTATCGGTTCATTTCCTCTCGCAATATTCATTTCCGGATCGGGACCACAGGATAGATATTCAACTATTGGGAAACACCGGCCATTTCTGACGATTTCTCAAAGATTAAACGCAATAGGTATCGCCACATTGAGCTTTGATGACAGAGGAACAGGGCAATCTACTGGAAGTATATTCTCAAGTGGTATGCAGAAAGAATTAAAGGATCACCAACTCATCATTCATGCCATCCCTGACATTGAGGCTCAATACAATGTCCGCTTCACTAAATTTGGCCTAATAGGTCACAGTTTAGGCGGAATGGTTGCTCTAGAATTATCTAAAAATAATCCAGTCGACTTCTCCATTCTCCTCGCCACTCCATTTGAAAAAGGTAGTGAGTTAATGTTAAAACAGAAGAGAAATATAGAAAACTTCTATCAAGAGTTGAGCGTGGAGGAAAAAGAGATGAGTGTTAGAAATATGAGAAGAATCTACGAGTTTGTCAATAAAAACAAGGATGACAAATCGCTGGATAGTTTACTATTTGAAGAAATCAACAGAATGGATACCGGCAATCTCTATACCACTGAATTCAACAATGGACTCGTGCATAAGATCACCCAAACCTCTCTTTTTGATATCATCACCCATGACCCTAAAGAAGCTGGATATGACTTTGCCTCTCCCACCTTATTTATTTATGGAAGCAAGGATATCCAGGTGCCTCCGGAAGGGAGTATAAAAAATCTGAATCGAATCAGTCAGGATACCATTCCACAAGTGGAATACGTATTACTCAGCGGATTGAATCACTTGCTACAAAGGTGTAAAAGTGGACATCCATTAGATTACTTTATGATCGATGAACCCATCAATGAAATGGCGATTCGGGTGATGATTGAATGGCTTAAACTCAAGAAGTAGCTATACTGCAATCAACGAGTATATTCGACCTCCCTGTTCAAGGGCAGATTGAAAGTTTCTTATGTACTATGAGTATCTTAAGATAAAACTCTTTATTCTTATAGAGATCATTCACCACCTTCAGTGTCATTTGTACCACGCTCTGTCTCTTTGCCTGCCCCACTGAGCAGATGGTGATCGCTCAACTCATGCCAGGCATCAATGAGGTGCTGACAGGCATAAATAAATGATCGGTTCACAATGATGGCCGTGGAAATATCAACATCTGTCAGGGAGGGCGCCCCTTTAAGGACTCCGGAAACTGAACGAATGAAAGAATTATCGTTTTGCTTGACAGCAGCCATTAAACGCTCATAGGTTTCGATCGATATGGAAGAGTCCTCCTGGATCAATACCCGTGCCAGTTGCATACTCAAATCGACGAATCGACGCCGAAATTCTGAATAAGCCTGCCGAAGAAATCGACTGTCGGATTGCTGAAAATCTTCAAAATTATGGCGAATATCTTTGAATATTTTTGCGGAATGCAATAAGAGTCGAGCCCCATGCAAATATTGACTTAGCCGAGCGGTTTCCTGTTCCGTGGTCTCGTGGGTCTGTACCTCAGCCGTAAATTTGAATATCTGAGCTTGCAGTAATTTCAGTCGCTCGTATTGCTGAGATTGAGTTCTTCGGACCTTCCGTCCTTCCTCAGTCGTATCCGGCCAAATCAAGGTTTCATCAATATTGAGAATTTGAAGATTATGTCGCATCGTCAGTTCCAGAAAATGATCCATTTCCTTTTCAACAGCAGTAATCGCGGGCTCAACCACCTCGGATGTCGTATGAATCAAATAGCGGCTGACGGTGTTTTTAGGATCCGGTACCCAGTGAATGAGTAATCGAGCGAGGAGACCAATGAAAGGGAAAAACAATAGGATACCCATTACATTAAAAAAAGTATGAAAGAGCGCCAGTGCTAGCACGGGCTCTTGATCTACTGGCAGCATGGCGTTCACTGCTCCAGTTAACAGGGGTAGGGCGATTAAAGCAATGATTCCCGTCACATTATTAAAAATAAAGTGACTGAGAGCCACCCTCAACTTGATTTTTCCCCCGCCAAGGGCGCCCAATAGTATGGTGACCGTGGTCCCGATATTGGATCCAACGACCATCACGGCTCCCATATCAAAAGTGATAATATTGGAGTATAAAGCGGTGAGAACTACGGCAAGAGTGGCCGAACTGGATTGCATCAAAGCGGTCAACAGGATACCCAATAACAGAAAAAACCAAAGGCCCATATCGACATAGTCTACAATATCCACCTGCTCAGCCATCATCTCGATACTTCCTTTCATGTGATCCAGACCAAGAAAAAGGAAACCAAAACCCAATAACAACTTACTGAAATTGGCATATTTCTCAGATTGACCTGAAAAAATCATACCGAGCCCTCCTACCCCTAATAAGGGCATAGCAATACTCTCAATCTCAACCTTGAATCCAACGCTGGCGACGATCCAGGCCGTTACCGTCGTACCCAAATTAGATCCGAGGATGACTCCAATAGCATGCGGCATACTCATCAGTCCTGCCCCTACAAAGGCCAGAAGCATGAGTGAAACCGCCGAACTACTCTGCAAAATAGCTGTAGATAAGGTTCCAGTCATCAAAGCGCGCCATCGACTGCCGGTATATCGACGAATCAAGGCTTTAAATGCCCTCCCCGAAAGTTTGCGAATCGATTCCTCCATCAGGTACATCGCAAAAAGAAATATCCCCAGACCTGCTAAAAATCGCCAAGTATCAAATGCACCCATGTTATAAATCTAATCAATTCCTCTTTTTTAGCAAATATTTGTTTCGCTTTATAGGTAGGGGCATTATTTAGATCTCATTTAATTTAATCCTTATGTGCCAAAAGTCACTGTTCATTTTGAGTATCCTGCCTTATATTAAAGGTATGAAAGAGTTGATCATTTTTACTTTGATTTCCATCGGCGTGTTTTCACAGGCGGTTTTCGGCCAAACGGCTTTTCCGTTCGATATCCAATTGCAGCCCGTTGCCATTCCCAATTTGCCGGGCTTGCACTCCTTTGCCCATGCTCAACATGACGGACAGTACCTTATCGTAGGCGGGCGAAGGGATGGACTGCATGCCCGACAACCATTCCGCTCCTTCCCCGCAAGTCAAAATAATACTGAGCTTTTTGTAATATCGCCGGAAACGCAATCCCTAAAAAGCGTCTCTATCACTGGACTCCCGGTGGACATAACTGAACAACTGCAGTCGACCAATATGAATTACTTTCAGGATGGTGATATTCTGTATATCATTGGGGGCTATGGTTATTCAGAACAGAATGGCGATCACATCACTTTCCCGTTCCTGACGGCCATACGAGTTCCCGAAATTATGGAGGCCATCGAGAATGAAGCACCTATCGCTCCACATATACAGCAGATAGAACATCAGCAAATGGCCGTGACCGGAGGTCACCTTGGAAAATTAGAAGACTCCTTTTATCTCATCGGCGGACATCGCTTTGATGGTCGCTATAACCCAATGAATGGCCCGTCTTTTGTCCAGGAATACACAGATGCGATCCGCAAATTCACCATTGAATGGAGTGAGGAGCAGATGCAAATTTCCAATATAGAAGAGACAATAGATCCGATGCACCTGCATCGCCGGGATTACAATTTGTTGAATCGAATATCTCCCAGCGGAGAACAAAGTTATGTTATCTCTTCCGGTGTTTTTCAGCGACAGGCAGATTTGCCTTTTCTATATCCCGTCGAAATTTATGCGGACGACTATAATCCCCGAACGGACTTTAATCAATACCTCAGTAACTACCACAGTGCACAAGTAGCCCTTTATGATTCTGCTACCCAGCACATGGAATATCTCTTTTTTGGAGGTATGGCGCAGTACTATTATGAAGGAGATCAGTTAGTTGAAGACCAACAAGTACCCTTCGTAAAAACGATCAGTCGAGTTTCCTTAAGCCCGGGCGGCGAATACACGGAATATGTGATGGACCAACAAATGCCCGGGCTGGAGGGCGCCTCCTCAGAGTTTTTGATTAACACGGACCTGAGTTTAAATGAGTCCTCGATGCTGGCTTTTCATAGTCAATCGGCAGACACCATAGATCTCGGTTATATTCTTGGAGGCATTTATAGTCAAAGTCGCAATCCCTTCATGCAGAACAACACAGAAGATACAGAAGCGCGCGATGTGCTGTACCGCGTGCGTTTGATTCCCAAGTCTACGACGCAAAGCGAAGATCAGGTAGTGGATCGGCCGCATCTCTACCAGTTAAAAGTATTTCCTAATCCCAGTGCCGGGGCTTTTACTTTAGCTATTTCCGGACCTTCATTTGATCAAGCACACTATTTCATTTCCACGCCAGATGGCCGCTGGATCGATCGGGGAGAAATTAAGCCGGAGGAGCTTTATGAGGGGAAAATCCAATTTGCTATTGACCCCAGTATAGGGTCAGACTCCATATTTATCACTCTCGTAGTAGACCACACTTATTACCTAAGCGAAAAACTTATCCTACAGAAATAAACTACAATTCTGCATCCCTAACTCATTCCCAAAATGGGTCGGTCCATAGTGCACAGATATCATCACCAGACTCGGGCAAGACTAAAACCTCTATCTTTTTGGGATGATGGTCTTGAAGTTCCATAAAAAGTTTCCTCTCCTGCCAGCGAATAAATGCACGTAAGCTATCCTTTAGGTTCCGTACCGAGGTGGAGCTTTTTGTAGACTTAGCTTTTACCCATGTATTTGATAAAGATTGGTATTTCTTACGAAATTCCAACGCCCAGGGATCAGAACCCGGAAGAAGATCTTCAAGGAGCGAATGCAGACGCTCTCGATGAGCTCGCCAGTAAGAATCATAAAAGTGAATAATAAAGTCATGCATCCTCCCGGGATGTACCTCATTTCGAAGGCCCTTTTCCAATAAAAGGCAAAACATAAGTCCCTGATGGTTCGCTCGGCTGAGCGGCTGCAGAGCCGAGTGGCGTCGGAGAGGATTCGGACCGGTATTTTTCATAGAAATCAGAAGAAATTAAAAGTCACATCAAGTGGCTCGACTTGCCCTACCTAAGAAAGCACACTGGGTAAAGCCTTTACCTCCTCTACTCTGCTACAGAATTTGAAATATTTCCCATGACCTGACTCATTTTATTGAGTATACGTGCTTTCTCGCCAAGTTCATAAGTACCTGCCAGGTTTTTGGGGTCGTGGTAAGACAGGTATGTCTTCCCCTCTTGCTCATAGACCAGCATTCGCAGTGGTAGATCCAATCCGATCCCTTGATCTTTTTGCATGAGTTGAGACCCTACCTTGGGGTTCCCAAAAATAAGCAGATGGGTTGGCGGCAATTCAAGGCCACTCATTTCAGCTCCTTTGCTATGCGGTACTTCGGCAATAACCTTAAGATCCATCGCCTCAATGGTGGATTTTAGCTCGTCAATAGTCATTTGAAAGTCGTGCCGGGAAGTCTTGGTGATCGGCTCTTGAGCATAGGCGCCGAACGCCAATCCAAATAACAGCACGAAACTAAAAAGTATATTTTTCATCAGTATAGTTTTTGATTTAACGAAAAGAACCCCGATTCCTTACTTTTCAGGAAGATAATCCTGAGTATATGAGCGACATAATTCATCCACCTTTTGGGCCATCTCCATGGATTTGCTCGCTACGGTATCGGTCCCCTTCGGCTTCTCATTCTTATAATATGCTCCATTTTCCAGATCCTGGACAGGCGCTTGAATTAAATGCAATAACGTTTGTGCCCCATCTTCAGGTGTTTTCCCAAACCAGTCAAAAAACTTTCGAACCAACCAATTTCCTCCCCTGCCTAATTCCGTACTAACAAGTCCCGGATGTTGAGAAAAAGAGTAAATTTCCCGATCAGAAAATGTATCAGCCCACCATCGCGTCAGTAAAATAATACCCAACTTGGATTGACGATATGCTCTAAATCCACTGTACGATTTTGCGAATTCCGGATTGTCAAAATTAAACTTCCCCTGATGGAGCGCTGAGGCGGTCTGGATAAGCTTACTCTCCGTACCGAGCAGCCCTTCCAGGCGATGAACAATTACATAAGGTGCCAGTAAGTTAACCTGAAGTGTCTTTTCAATTCCATCTTCAGATTCTTCCTTTGAAAAGGACCAAACGCCAGCATTATTAATGATCCCATCCAATCGATCGTACTTGCTTACTACAGTGTCACAGGCAGAAACTACTGAATGAAAAGAACCTAAATCGCAATCGACAAATTCAAGCCGGGAAACCATATCTGATCCTATATTACTTACTTCCCTGCGAAGAACTTCGGCTTTTTCTTCGGATCGACTCGTCAATACGACATTCGCTCCCTTTTTGACCATTGCCAGCACAGCCGCTTTGCCCAATCCGGAGGTGCCGCCTGTGAAGAAGTATCGCTTTCCCACTAGATCCATCTTTTTTTCTCAATATAATAATCTCCCGGCATTTCCCGACCTAAATCGTTTTTTGTTTTATAACCCAATCGCTGGTCAAACAATGCAGGTATCGAGCTCGCTTTTGCACCTATCGGTTGGCCTCCCACCCCTTTATTACTCCTCATAACAATTTAGATGTACAAGCCTATGCAGAATATTCGCGTGAGGGATAGAAGCGATAGGGACGGGCCACCCGGGCGATGCAGCCGTAAAGCGAGGAAGTGACCCTGGAAACTCCCCGCAGCGCTACGGATGCCGGCCGGGCGGCCCGGCACTACAAGCGGATAGCCCGACCCAGCGCGGTCACCTGAAGATTATATAGGTATAAATAGGGGGAGTCATGCGGGGCAATTTATCAAATCAGGTCCGGCACACCCAAAACAGCGCTGGGGCACGCCCTTATTCTTTTTCTGTTGAAAAATAAACTTCTCCTTCTTTCATAACGAAGTTGACCTTTTCCATAAGATGTATGTCTTGCAAAGGGTTTCCGGGGACTGCGATGATATCGGCCACTTTGCCGGCAGATAAACTACCTAGCTCATTGTCCACGCCCAATAAGCGGGCCGCAACGATGGTGGCAGACTGGATACTTTCTGCCGGGGACATACCTGCTTGCACCATAAGCGAAAATTCCCGCGCATTCTGCCCATGGGGGAATACGCCGGCATCAGTTCCAAAAGCAATGTTAACACCTGCTGCATGGGCTCGCTCAAAAGTGGACTGGATCTCGGGGCCCACAGACTTGGCCTTGGGGACGACCACATCGGGATAGTAACCGGGAATTTCTGCGTATTCGGCTACAGCCTGGCCGGCGGAGAGAGTGGGCACGTAATACGTTCCCATTTCTTTCATCAATTGCATGGTTGAGTCGGACATAAAGGTGCCATGCTCAATAGTATGAATACCGGCTCGGACCGCCCGCTGCATTCCTTCATCACCATGAGCATGGGCAGCGGTCAACAAGCCGTAATCATTGGCTGTGCTAACAATGGCCTCGAGTTCATCATCAGTGAACTGAGGATTGAGCCCGCTTGCAGCAACGCTCAATACCCCGCCTGTCGCGGTAATTTTTATAACATTGACTCCATTCTTATATCGTTGACGGACAGCCTTTCTGCACTCTAAAGGTCCATTTACAACGCCCAGAAGCGGACCGGGATCTCCCATCAACTCCTCTTTAAATCCATTGGTAGGGTCTGCGTGGCCGCCTGTGGTGGCAATGGAACGTCCGGCGGTGAAGATCCGAGGTCCTACGACGGCTCCCTCATTAATGGCGTCACGCAAGCTAATATTGACCCCTGTTCCGCCAAGATCGCGAACGGTAGTAAAGCCAGCCTTTAAGGTCTTCTGGGCATAACCGACGGAGCGGTAAGCGCGATCAGCCGGATTGAGTGTAAAACGTTCGAGGTAATAATTCTTACTGTATTCTTTTTCGATATGAACATGCAAATCAAATAAACCGGGCATAACGGTAAATTCTCGTAGATCTATAGACTCTGCTGAATCGGGCACAGGCAAATAGCCCTCCGCTATTTGGGAGATCCGATCATCATGGATAATTATAGTTTTTGCCGTATCATAAATCCCCTCTTCAACCTGAATCCACCCTCCGCAATATAAATAGGTGATGCGCGGATTATCTTTCTGAGCTTGTCCTTGAGGAAGAATGGAAACCACCAAAATGAATAGCAAAATAAGATTATATGAAAAATGGGTGCTGTTCATAACGGTTTATTTTGAGAAGATTAGATTTTGAGAGCGCCCCACTTTACGAAAACCTAGCAGCAACAAGAGCTGAGCCAGACCATAGGTAAACATGACGGCTTCTGCCTTCCACTCTGCCAAAATGTGCCAATCGAATGGCGGAATAAACCGACCATATGCGAGCAAGAAGTCTGAAATGACAAAGAATAGTGCCCCGGCTATGATTATGGGGGCATAAGGCTTGACCAATGTACTAAATTGAAACATGATCAAGATGACTACGGTGTAAGCGAGAATAGCCCATTGAAGATCGGGGTGGTGATGGCCAATATAGTACCCTACTCCACCGGCGATAATTAAAGTGAGAATGGATCGACTCCAAAACCGGATGCCTTTAAGGCGAATCCCAAGATCTACCATGAGGGCGATGTAGCATATGTGCGCCCATAAAAAAGCAATAAGGCCTGTGATAAATAAGTCCGTGAGAAGGAAAATATCTCCTATCCAAGAAAGGAATAGCGCCAAAAAATGAAGGCGAAATGCATATTTGAATTCGTAATCTGCAGTCCGCCAAAGCACAATAAGAAGGGTCAACATCAGAACGGGCTTACTAAACCAACGATAGAAATCCACATCTTGATGGATAAAACTGATATCAATAACTAAAATGATCACATAAAAAATAAGCCAGGCGGCATCTGTCCGGCGCAGTCCCAACGCATTATACTGATAATTTCTCATGAGCTTACATTATGAAAATATGAAATGATCCGGAATAGTACCGTAAACAAAACACTCAACAAAATCATGGTCGTAAGCGGAACGTACAATTGAAAATTCTCTTTTTTGATGTGGATATCCCCAGGGAGATTTCCAAGTCTGCTCAGAATAGGAATATTTCCAAATAGGTAGAGTAAAAGACCAAATAGCAGCAAGATTCCTCCGGCGACCATCAGCCATTTCCCCCATTCATACGACATCTTGACTTTTTTTTCTAAAGTAAGAAAAATTCCCAAAACTCTGAGTAAAAGTTCAAATGAAAAGAGCGGATTTTATTAGTCTTTCAAGGATGTAACCGTATTCTCTCTCAGTCCCTAAAAAATAACGGCCGGAGTTACTCCTTCACGATAGCGACTTCGATATTTTGCAGTTGAATTTCAGAAACTAACTCTAAGGTATCTTGCTCGTACAAACTGTCCAGCCTCATGAGTTCTTTACCCTCATCAACAGGCTTGTAGTTTTTGTAATCCTGAAAACGGACGTTGGCAATTTCCCGTGGGTTTTCTGCAGCGCGAAAGCGCGCCCCTCCCCCATTCACTTGAAAATTGTACGCCAGGTAGTCCAGCGTGTGTTTCGTATCGTGGATCCAATACAGATATTCATCTTCGTGATCCTGTCCACCATTTTCCTCATCAAAGGTCACCTTAATGCGGTGGTACATTTCTCCTTTGACCTGTGTTTGATCGATGTAAGCCGACTGAACAGCAGGGTCTTTCAAAGCTTGAGGTAAAAAGGCAAAGTAAACCACAGAATGAATAGATTCACTAATTGCGTTCGCTTTTTTGGGTGTAAGTAGTTGTCGCTTGCCATCGATGGTTCGGTAAGTGCTGTCGGGCCAAACCTGATCAATAATTCGCCGACCGGAAGTATCGACCTGCTGACGTTGGTAATAAAAATCGTGACCGTCTTTTTTAACTAAATAGTCTGCCTCTCTAAAAGTGAATATGACTTCAGCATGTTCAAGGGCGTCACTTCCGTGAGCCTCTATGGCCTTATTAATCCAATGCTCTGCAGTTTGCGTTTGCGTAGAATCTTGTTGATGTTCACCACCACAGGATAAAAGAAGAAGGATAAACCCCAAAAAAGAATATGTCGTTCGTAGTTTCATGTTCAGATGTAGTTTTATAAGTATCTAATTATTAAATGGTTACAGGAGGGTAAAAGTTTCCATAAATTGAGCCCTTTTGCAGTCCCCATTTTCTTTCGCCTGACAGAAATGGAAGTTTACAGGCGCCGTAGAACAGACTGAGCAAAGGCTTCGGCAGCTGATGGGTTTCTTCGCAGCCACAATTCAGGTTCAATGAGCTCTAGCTCACCGAGCCACCAGGCTCCATCTATCCCCTTTACGAGATCAACCCGCGCGTAAACAGGTTCCTCATTCAAGGGCTCGAGCCAGGATAGCGCCAAATCAATTTCAGCGGGAGTCGCTATGTAATCATCCACCCGCCCTCCATGATCGTCCTGTACGCGATAGTCCCCGGCGCGCGGGCGCTTCAGAATGGAATGAGAATATTTTCCATCAAAAATAATATGGCTGACTTCCCCAAAAGTTTGAATACTTGGAACAAAAGGCTGAACAATCATAGCCTTTTCTGCCAGGACCTCTTGCATAGGACTCAAGTCCTGATTGGCATCTGACACCTTCCACTGGAAGGTGTCGACAGCCGCACCACCTATGACAGGTTTAATGACGAGATGATCAGAATCAAGATCTTCGGCCCAAAGGGTATCGGACCAGGAGCTTCCTGCCGGGACATATTTCGTCGGTACGACATTTCGACCCATGTCCTGATAGCGGATCAAGTACCGCTTGTCCATATTATCCCGTATTTGCGCGATGGAATTGAAAAAAGTCGTTTGTCCCTCTACGCGGTCTATCCATTTGGAAAAATCGGTGGGGTATCGATAGTAATCCCAAATTGAGGAAAAAACAGCCGCGTCAAACGTAGAAAAATCCACCCCTGTTTGTGTCCAACCTACTTTGGTAACCTGAGCTCCGCTCTTTTCCAGGGCTTCTATAAGCAAGTTGTCCTCTAATAACACCTGGTCCATATACCAATCCGTATTCGAAGGGTCAATGTATTTTTCCTCCGTGAGCAGAGCTATGCGTACCTCGGTATTACTTTTCATCTCCGGATATTAAACTTTTCACATTTACCAATAGCTCCGGCAGGCGATCAGCAACCTCCACGGGTTTTTCCTTTTGATATCGACCGCCCAACTCCTCCGCGAGGAAGTGCTCGATCTCAGCGTACATTGCCATGCGATTGATCGGTTTGCGAAATCCGTGTCCTTCATCCTCTGCCAATAAATAAGATACATGCTTGCCCTTTTCGGCCAGCGCGCGCACGATTTGATCGGACTCTGCTTGCTTAACCCGAGGATCATTAGCTCCTTGAACGATGAGTAAGGGTCGGCGGATCTCATCTACGTGAAATAAGGGGCTGGCCTCGCGAATTCGTTTTTGGCCGGATTCCGTCTCCGGATCCCCCACCATACCATACAAGAAGGCGCGACCGGCTTCCCAATAAGGTGGAATAGACTCCAAAAGGGTGAATAGATTGCTGGGACCGACAATATCCACGCCACAAGCATACAGTTCGGGTGTGAAAGCCAATCCCGCCAGGGTCGCATACCCACCATAACTTCCGCCCATAATTCCGATCCGATCGGCATCCGCAATCCCCTCGCGAATCAAATACTGAACACCATAGGTAATATCGTCTTGCATTAATCGCCCCCATTCGAGGTCACCTGCATTCAAAAAGCTCTTTCCATAGCCTCCGCTGGCCCTGAAGTTAGGCTGCAAAACAGCATAGCCCCGATTGGCCAGAAATTGAACCAAGGGGTGATATCCCCAGTAATCGCGAGGGCCTTTAGGGCCTCCGTGGACCAGCACAACCAGTGGTAAATCCTTTTCTTCAGCCGTACGAGGGAGAGTCAAATAAGCGGGAATCTCTAATCCATCACTACTCTCGTAACGAATGGCATTCATGGGCGCCAAAAAACCCTCCACCTCTGCCAGAGCGGGGCGAGGCGTATACACTTTATGGAGCACATCGCGGGACGGTATATACAGCCAGGTAGAGGCCGCGTAACGGTCTCCAGTCAGCGAAATTAAAAATCGCTCGTACGCATCGTCACTGCTCTGAAAGTCAACTTCGCGATCCGGAAACCGCTCATTCAATTCTGCATAATACCTTTCCCAGTCATCTTGCTTCCAATATTTGCGCTCGCGTTCATCCACATAGGAAGTGACAATAATCTCCCGGGTATGGCGGTCAAATCGAACACCATCGATATCCACCCTTCCCTCCGGGTCAGACTCCACCTCCTCTACCTCGACGGTCGCCGGATCCAGGGTGCAAAGCGTGAGTAAGTCACGCTCGCCCTCATTGGTTACCAGGTACATCTTTTTATTGTCAGGCGTCCAGCCCACCACGGAAACCGACTCTGAAACCGGCACTTCAAAAATGGGCTTCAAATTGTGACCCTCCTTGTACAAAATCTGAGTTACGCCCTTCTCATCGGTTTGATAAAACCCACGGAGCTCATCTTCCCAATCAAAAACATAGCCCGTCATGCGTTCCGTATTCGTAAAATGGCGCGTCAGGTTGCCAGTCGAAAGTTCGAGTGCATACAGATCGTGCCAGGCCTCATCCCGGTCATTCAAGCCCACCCAAAACAAATCGGAATCCGTCCAGGCCGCCTGATAAATTCGAGCCGACACAGACTCAAAGGGAGTCAAATTGCGCGATGGGGGCACGCCTCCGGATGCCTTCTCTGCATGGGGATCGACCGCGTAAATATTAATGTTTTCATCCCCATTTCGATCTAAGGCATACACGATATACTTCCCGTCCCGGGACCAGAAATAACCCGACATCGGCCGATCCGCTGCGGTTACCGGTATGGCCTCTTCCATGTCAGAAGCCAGTGATTTGACCCATACATTCAAAATACCCTGATACGGCTTCAAAAAAGAAATCAGTGTTCCATCCGGGCTCAACTTTCCCCCGGCGATCTCTGGATGATCAAAAAATATTGCCCGGTCAATCAAAGGCACTTTTACTGATTGCATATCACTCATATATCGTATATTTTTTTCACTCGTTCGAGCCTCAATAATACAATGAAATTCCGATTTTTTATAAGGGCGATCCTCGACCCCCACCTGGTGGTCGAGGCGCTACGCTTCGCAGCTCTCTATTCGCTCGGCTCCGGTCTCGGCCTTCGCACCCCGCACTTCACGAGCCCGGATCTCCCTCCCTGCGGTCGGGCCTGCTGCGCATCGCTATCGCAAATGGAAGTGCTTGAACTTAAAAAAAGTCGTCGGTAACATTCATCCCCATTTAGACATTTGATTTTACCTACAGAATTAGTTCGAATAAAGGCGCACCAGAAAAAAAAGCCCCGCATGGAGTTCCATGCGAGGCTTTTCTATTTGCTATTGAAGCAAAAATCTACTTAGAGATTCATTACTCCATTAAAATCATCTTCTTCACGGCACTATACTCACCACTTTCTAAACGGTAGTATAGCAAGCCGCTGCCCATAAGATCAGATCGACGTACCTCGACGAAATTCTCACCTCTTGAATAATCACCATCAATCTCCTTGATCACTTTTCCTGCACCATCAAAAATGGTGAGTGTGGCCTGACCGGCCTTCGGTAAATCAAATCGAATTACAGTTTTGCTCTCAAAGGGGTTCGGCATATTTTGGTACAATGCAAACTCCTTAGCGCTAGACTCTTCAAATCGAAGGTCAACTGACCTTGTCGCTGTACCTACATACGCTTCATTGCGAGTGATATCACTACTTAGTGTGATAGCTTCGCTCAAGCGAACGCGATCGGCAGCTCGAAGTCGTACCGTAAATAATACCTCATCAGCCTCAGCTTCTAATCCATCCACTGCATGCCAGCTCATCGTCATATGATCATCAAAGATGGCATAATTAGACGAATTCATTGCAGCAGCACCTGACTCGACACTAACCACATCTACCCCACTCAAGTTCCATGTCACCTGATATCCGAAGACTTCAGAAAACATCTTGCTGGTGATAGCCAAGTCGAAAGTCTGGTCTGCCTCCAGGGTCGCATTCTCAGCTGAGAGTACCAAAGCTCCGCTTCGGCCTTCCGCCTCAGATCCCATGGCCTGATTCGGTGCCGCGCTTCCGTCAATATCTCCAATTTTCACTGCAACAAAATCCTGATCTGCCACATCTGACTCGAGATCATAAATGGAAATCTGCTCTTTATACTGTCTTGGCAATTGAGCGGGCTCCAGAGTTTCTGAAGCATCTACAAATCTCCAACTATCGTTATTCGGAAATTCAGACTCAATACCCAGAATCACTCTTCGTAACTCGACGATATCACCACCACTGATGCGGGCATCATCGTTTACATTCGCTGCAATTAATGCATAGGGATCTGATATCGGATCTAATCCGAGGATGTGTCTCTGCATCAACAAGATGTCAAATGTGTTCACCCCGTTTAACGGATCATCATTTTTCCGTGCACTCAATGTATAAGACTGTTCTTCAGCTGCACTGAATAGGAACTCGCCATTTTCATTTGTCTGACGGAACAATGGTGTTGGAGCCGACATATCCTCTAGCTTCATCTCAACTTTTTCCACGCCTACGCCAGGATGTGCAGCACTTTCTACTTTACCCGAAATCGACGGCTGAGAAGGATCTCCACAGAATTCGTTCGGATCCTGAATACGGATACTCGTAATTACAAACTCCTGATTTCCAACCGCATCTGTTATCCAAAACTCGACTTCCTTCGTACCTAAGCCATCTTCACAGCAGAAGGTAGCGATGGTATCATTCACATCTGAAGAATAACTAAATTGAACCGGTCCGCAATTATCAAAGCTACCCGCATCAAATAAGTCAATATTCACATCTATACACCCACTGGATGGCATCACTACGGTCGCTAATCCATTAATCACAACTGGTGTTGGCAACTTGCAGTCTTCTACAGTAAATAGATACTGGCAAGTACCGACATTACCACACATATCTTCAATAATCCATGTAATTCGGTGAGTACCGAAAGGATACAATCCACTGGCATCCAATCCGGTTCCTACGATGTCATCATTTGGATTATTACCCGCGTTAAACGGCTTCACTCTCCATGTCACATTTAAAAACTCTTCTGGAGTACAATCTTCAACTTCCTGTACCAGATTTGCAAATCCAGTACACCCTACAGCTGCGGTATCACAGAAAGTGACATCATCACAAGCTAGTAATTCAGGTGCCTGATCATCGTTAACCTTGATCGTTTGCGTGTATTCGAAGGTTAAGTTATCACCATTCGCATCCGTCTGACACCAATCAAGTACCGTCCAGTGTCTCAAAATTTTGAAACAAGCATCCGGGGTAACTTCAAACATCTCGTCTTCGAAGCGAATCGCTATCTGAGAACAACCATTAAGGTTATCAATCTCAGGCTCACCGGTCGCATCCGGATCGGTGCTGTAGTCGCCATTCTCATCGCAATCTAATTCGCGATCATTTGGCCAGTCAATGGCATTCTCAGTCAATGGCGAGCACTGCTCTATAGTCAATTGCTGGAAGGCCGTGGTCGCATTGCCGTCTGCATCAACTGCTCGGAATGTACGAATAATCAAACCTGTTCCACAATCATCGCGTTGGTCATTATAATCCGAAGAAACCTCTAATGAGCAATTGTCTTGAGCAAATCCGTCAAGGAACTCATAAGTTGGGATACTTGGATCATACTGATTATTATTCAGGCATTCTCGCTCATAATCTTCGTCAAAAATCTGACGCGTCAGACGCACTTCGCCATTTGTTAAATTAGCTACTGTACCAAACTCATCTAAATTCCACTCATCAAAAGGATACGCACAACTGATCGTTAGATCTCTTGGCGGAACAACAGACGGTGGCAATTTGTCTTCAACGGTGACATTAATCATGCATGTATTCTGATTTCCACTTAGGTCAGTTACTCTAAACAAGACCTGAACCGGATTGCGATCAAGGTCTGCACAGCAAAACTCGACAAACTCCTTAAAGAAGAAGCTGTTGGGTTCACAGTCAAACTCACGATCCATTCGTCGTACTTCGATTCGGTCAATCTCACAATTGTCGTAACTACCGTCTTCAAATGTAGGCCAGAACACGCGAGCGGTTCCGTCAGCACCTAAAGAGACTTTCGTATTCTGGTCACAAACAGCTACGGGAGGAATAGCATCCTGAACAATCAATGTCTGCTGACATGTATTCTCATTACCACATCCGTCAAAAGCTGTATACGTAAGTGTATGGGTTCCGATTGGAAGATTGATAATTTGGAAAACTTGATTTCCAAAGTCAATCACTTCACCCGCACTACTTTCTACGGTCCAGCTCACATCTGTAGGAGAGCATTCATCCGTAATATTTCCTGTTAGGTCAGGTACACTGTAATTCGCAATACAGCTGTTTGAACCTGTAGATATGGTTGCCGTTGGTGGGCAAACTACCTCAGGACCTTCTGTATCTTCAACCTTAATCAGCTGCTGGAACTCCAGTGTTTCACTGGTACACCAGTCAACAAATGTCCAATCTCTCAAAATTTTGAACGTTCCCTCACATACATCTATGACGTGGTCTTTTGATGTTGTCAAAAGATTATCGCAAATCTCTGCATTGGGCGCACCGGTCTCTTCCGGATCGGGATACCCATTTCCATTTAAGTCCCAATTTCCTCCATCACAAGCCAATGCCGGCTGATCGATTCCATCAAAATTTGGTGGAATGGTAATATCCTCTAGAGACGATCGAACTACATCAATTGTATCTTGGCATGTTACTGTATTTCCACTTGGGTCGACTACCGTCCAGCTTCTGAATATTTGACTTGAAAATTCGCTATCACAATCAGAGATTTCTACAATTTCATCCTCGTAACTTGCCGTAACATCACCACAAGGATCGAAACCAGACACCTGATAAGTGTTGTCATCAATTAAGATAGGCGTTCCTGTGAAGTCAAATGGAAATGGAATAGAGAAATTATAATCGATGAGAACTTCAGCTACAGAAAACTCACCTCCATCTCCAAATAATGCATCATTAATAGTGATAATCCACTCACCTGCAGGGTTCTCGCCATTAAGGCCCGCAAAAGCATCTTGCGGCTGGAATTCGCCTTCAATAGCCGGGTTGTTATTGCATGTATTTACAAAATCTGCATTGGTATTTACTGCTGCATCGTCAAATAAGACATCTAATCCATCACCAGCGCAACCACCACCGCCGGGTTGAGGGAAAACATTTAGCACAGTTCCGGCAGGTGACTCTAAAGTTCCAGATAAGTCTCCCACCCAAGTATGATCCGTCACTAACCGAAGCGAAACATTCGTAATCTCCGCAACTCCGGCAACGCCATCAGCGATGGCTGGAAGCGGATAAGCACCGGGGTCTGGACCTACTGGTTCTCCATTGGAGTCATCCAAAACAACAGATGCGGAACCACCTGTTCCGGGCGTGATATTCGCTCCGCAGTCAACTGCAAAACGTGAACATTCTAATTCGGGAATTAATTTATCCTCAACAGTCAATGTTCCCCAGCACGAGTTTCCAGTCTCGGGATCAATGACCCGAACGAAATAAGAACCTCCAACCTGGGCTGATCCTAAAGCAACACCTTCTTCTCCAGGTTCGCTGCTTGCAATAATATCGTTGAAGTCCATATCATTAGCGACTTCTACGATATAATCCCGGTAACACCCATAAGGTCCTCCTTCAAGTACCATGTCCGCATTCACAACGGCATTACACTCCTCATCCACTGTGATGTTGACGTGGTCATTACAAGCTAAGGTCTGAACTGGATTGGGGAATTCCGCGACGGTAACACACCATTCGCAGGTAGCTACATTACCAGCTGCATCTTCTGCTTCGTATTCAAAGCAGTGAACTCCAATTGGTAATAAATCTCCACTGGCAAATTGGTTAGCATCTGGATTGGTAGGATTTGCATCTGGTTCTGCTGTCAATTCTCCCGGATTGTAACCCAAAGTGAAACCCGCATCTAAGAAAAAGCCCTGAGAGGCAAAAGTTACAGGCGGATTAAATCCACAAGCCGGAGCGTTGATGTACGTCATTTCACCTGTTCCGGTAGATCCGTCACAAGTTTCGGGCGTTTGAACGATTCTTGAGTTCAAAGTGGTTCCAGGTGTATAAACTTCTAACCAAACACCACCCGCTGGAATAGTCACGGGGTCTGTAAACTCAACATTGACACACTGTCCATTATCAGCATTTGAGGTTTGATATTGAACAGATCCAAGTGGCGTAAACCCACCACCTGTGTAAGGTACGACTCCACCAGCTTGCACTCCGTAAATATTGAAGGTAGCCAGGGGCTCTTGTCCAAAAGTTTCTTGATTGTAAGTTACAAACTCAATCTCTCCTCCTCCGGGCAAGTCAATAAACTGAATGATTGAGTTCTCTGCAAAAGGAGCACATGCTAGAGCACTTCCTCCCGTCGGGTCCTGACAAGGATCGCAGTAAGGGCCTTCTATATTGCTGGCCGTAGGTGGACAGTTGTCTTGTACATCCAACTGAAAGCTATATACCTGGTCGCACTCGCCTCCGTCTAAGTTAATCGTTAAATCATCCGGGCAGTTTGCAAAAACAGGTGCTTCACCGTCTTCTACAGTTACTGTAAATGAGCAATCAGTAGGAGCTCCGGACGAGTCTACTCCAGAAAAAGTCACTACCGTGGTTCCTACCGGATAGAAGTCAGACGCATCTGCAGTACCATTATAATCGTTGGTAACATCCGCACAGTCTGCACCAATAGCGGGAGCCGGAATATTGACAAAAGCACCGCATTCACCCGCCTCATTTTCTATATTCTGATCGCCTGGACAATCTATAGTACATAGGGAGCTACCGATCAAAAACTGGGTGCACATCACGGTTCCCCCATTATTATTAGAGCCACAAACTACGCCTGCATTTCCAATTCCGTTCCCGGGACCTGTTGGATCATCGCCAAAACATACGACCTGGTTGTTGTATACAATTTCGACGCTCATTCCGGACCAGCCATCTCCAAAGGTATCATAACCATATAGCTCATAATTTCCGGCTGGCACGTCAAAAGTGACAGAAGCATTCGCGCCCTGTGGGAATCCCGTTTCTTCGTAAGCGACGACCTCTCCAGTCGTAACATTAAAAAGTTCCCATCCTACTTCACCAGCAAAGATATCATCTCCGGTATTAATAGTGATGGTTTCCCCGGGAGTCGGGCAGGTAACGACCTGGCCGTAGGCGACAGTCATTGTAAGCCAAGCCAATATGGCCAAACTTGTTTTCATAAAGTGAGTAATCATATTCGGTTTCATAGAGTCAAATTTTTCTTTTAGCTATTTTATATGTTTAAATGCCTCGGCATTTTATGAGAATTGATCTTTATATTCGATTACAAAGGTTTTCAAAGGCATATCTGAAAATCGACTTTGGACTTGATCGACAAGAATCCGGTACGCAATATCCCATACATCCTCAATTAATACTCCCTGTTCAAGAAGGTCTATCCCTTTCTGAAGTAGTTTTAATCGGACAGATTTTTCATCTGAGTCTAATTGACTGTCATTTCGAACAGAGTGCATTTCAATTTCAATCTGGGCCACCTTATCATCTACATAATTCTGATCAACCTGCAGTTGAACTTCAGAGTTGGACAATGTGGCTTGTGCTATACTGTTTTGACTCATCGCCAAAAAACAGAATAAGCCCACCAATAATGGAAGCCATTTGAAAAGCATGGATTTTTTGTTTCTCATTTTTACTTGTTTTAGATCTTTCATAGCTTTTTAATATTTGATAGCAAGAATAAGGTCCTCAATAGATACCTTAATTATGCATCGTAATTAAATACAAGAAACGTGCCACAAAAAGGAATGAGCAGCGGGTATTAGTTATAGTCTACTGGTTTACAAACTCTTAAGTCTTTTTTTATATCTCTAATTTATATATATTTAAGCGCAGCTTCGATGGGATTTACCCCTGTGGCCTTCCTTTTAGGAGTGCGACCCTGTTTTTCGGTCGATCTACTTAATGGGGGCCCTCCTCCTCGAAGTGGGATGTCTTCCCGTCGTTTTGAAGAGTCAACTCTCAACATCATATAAAGCTCAAAGGGACAAAAAACCGAATACTTTGCGTGAAGGATGGTAGTGGCCGAGCCGCCGCTGGCGGCGGCGAAGGGTCCGACTGCCGCGAAGCGGCGGGAAGGACGGGACCCACGAACAGCCTGACCCCGGCGCTTTTTTTTAATTGAGTTGGGCATTAAGCATTACATCTGGTGTCAAAAACAACTCCGCAATGCCCAATCCACAATCGTGCCGGGGGCACGCCCAAACTACAAAAGGAAAAAAGGTGCGATAAGGGCAAAAAAAAATCCCATAATGCAGTAAACTATGCATTATAGGATTTAATTGTGGAGCCGGAGGGAGTCGAACCCTCGTCCAGTGAAAGCGCTAAATAGCTTTCTACATGCTTAGTCTGCGCTTTAATTGTCGGGCGATCAGAT
>Ga0209936_1000646_pt1 | contig 20695 bp, 28 predicted proteins | sample SalPonR1_A_D1_MG_FD_185694 | JGI IMG/M metagenome (GOLD analysis project Ga0209936, IMG submission 185694) | Salt pond soil microbial communities from South San Francisco under conditions of wetland restoration - Salt Pond MetaG R1_A_D1_MG... ... | reverse complement strand
GCGCCGTAATCCGCGGTACCAAGTAGTACCGAAAGAAGATAATCTATAAATTACATCATCTTAGATAAATAGTATAAAGATGGAGTAACCCATGCCAAAACGTGTAAATGATGTCCTTGCTTTGATACGCAGAATCAGTGGAAAAACCACTGCTCTTGATATGCTATTAGAGTTTGAAAAAATTCTGGACCATGTTAGTCTTTATGCCTACGAAAATTGGATAACTGGAGAATTGGTCGAAGGTCCAGATATTGATAGATATTGGTTCAAGACAACGTGGATGTATCCGAAAAAGAACATGCCAGACCCTCAAGGTGCTCTTCGTCTTGTCAAATACGGCTGTAAGGTATACTTTGGAGAAGATGTGTTCATTGAGACCCAGCGTGTTCTCGACCCATCTCAGACTGAGGGCGATGAGACTTCACAACCAAAGAAAGCAAAGCATAAGCGTATACCAGTCTGGTTGGTAACAATCAACATGCCACGTAAATTCATCGACGATGCCTATGATGGCATTCTAGAATTTGAAGATGAAGAAGTTGATATCGAGGATATTACTGCGGCTTGGGATTCGGAAATGACCGGAGTAGAAGAAACTGAAGATGAGGACGCCGGCGGCGAAGATCTTGGTACCGACGACGAAGAAAATAATGAAGGAATGCTATAAACTATGGGCATTAAAAATAAAGATCTGAAGAACTTGGTACTTCCGCTTATCAGTATTGATGAGTTTGAACCTAAGATTGGTACTGTGGAAGAAGTAATTGTTGTGGCTTTTTATTGTCGCGACGAACTTCCTGCTTATGATCTCGACGATTTTATCGATAAAGGCGTTGTCGAGTTTTTAGATAGCGAGGTAAGCCCTAATCCCGATCGTCATGGCAACTATGTTGTTTTTGTAGAGTTTAAGCGCCAACCTAATTTCTGGACAAGACTTTATAAGCTGGTCGACGATGTTGAAAGAGTCACCGGTGAGATGGATTGGCGTGTTAAGCCATATCTGTCTGATAAGAAATATCCTCTCAAATCTAAAGAAGTTCAAGAGCTTGTTATTACAAGACAAGAAAATTATGTTCCTCGGTCCGAATTTAGTCTCACCACCGAAGAATATTTTCAAAATAGCGACCTGTCCGGGCTAACAATTGAAGAAGGTGTGATTACGTTCGAACGATCTGGGCAAAAGGTTATTCTCGATTTTATAGATTTCGGAGATGCTGAAGAGCTTACTGAAAAATTGCAGCTTACAGAATCGTACCTTGATGTGATGGCTACGTCATCCGCCTTGACTATTCTTCGTTCTATGCTCGGTGAAGGATGGGATGTTTCTGCTATTGACAGATACTATTTCATCACACACAATGACGACAATAGGTCGGTTGTCGTAGGGAGAAAGTAATGCTTAGTTTTGGTTTGACTGGTAAGGTTGCCGCCGGCGCCAGTGTAATTATTCTTGCAATGGGCGGCTTGTTTTATCTTTATTATAATCACACCCAGGAAAAAATGCAGGAGCAGGCAGCCGAACTTTCGGATCTTCGAAACGCTAATAGTACATTACAGAATACCATCGAAAGACAGAAAGAGGAAGCCGCACAGCAGGCAAAGAGCCTAAATCAACTTAATGACCGACTCAATAAAATCCGCAGAGAATCAAACGATATGGCAGAACTGTTAGCTAGACACGATCTCAAGTATCTGGCATCACAGCGTCCGGGTTTGATTGAGAATCGCGTCAATCGTGGCACGCAAGATATCTTCGACCAACTTAAAGAACTTAGTGACCCAGATAGCTATGTTGTTGAGCCTGAGGAGGAAGAGTGAAAACAATAGCTATTTTATTTTCCTTACTCTTGCTTTCTGGCTGTTTTGGTGCTACAATACCAGTACAGAGTGATGTTGTAGAAATAAATTATATTCATCCAGCGCCGCCAGCAGAAATGACTTTGCGAGAGGTAAAATGGCGCGTCTTTAATCGAGAAGAACTACTCAAATATCTCGAGGAAAATAAAGATGTGGAGATTTCTTTATTTGCGACAGAAACCAAAGGTTACGAAAACCTTGCGCTGAACATGCAAGAAATTATACGGTATATCCGTGAACAGAAAGAAATCATTCTCTATTATAGAGATGTACTGCCGGACCCAGAAGAGGGAGGTAATAGCGAGGAGGAATAATGAAAGACTATTATAAGATTCTTGAGCTCGATAAAACATCGAGTACGGAAGAAATCAAGAAACAATATAGGCGCCTCGCTAAAAAATATCATCCTGATGTAAGTACCGAAGAAAACTCAACACAGAAATTTCAAGAGATACAAGAAGCATATACGGTACTAAAAGATCCCGAAAAGAAAGCAGCGTATGACGCTGGGGTCGATCCTTTTAATGCATCAACAAACCACAATTATCGCAGAAGTCATCGCGGCCCTATCGATATTAACGATTTATTTGATGCTCTTCGAGGAAGGCATAACTTCCACGCCCAAGCGCGACGTGCAATATACCGCATAAATATTACCTTGGAAGAAGCATTCAGTGGTACTGCCAGAAGAATTAATGATACAACATTCCGAGTTCCTCCTGGCTTAAGGACTGGAAATAGAATTTCATTTAATGACTTTTTTGTTGATATAGTTGTTTTACCTCATGCTAAATATAAAAGAGCAGGCGATGATTTATTGATAGAAGTAAGTATAACCGCCGTTGAGGCTATTGTTGGTACGAAAATACTTTTTCATCATATAGACGATACCCAGATTAAATGTACCGTTCCGCCAGGAACGCAACCCGAACAAGTATTACGACTAAAAGGAAAAGGAATGCCCAATCCTGAAGTGCCTAATATGCGAGGTGATCTATTGGTACAGCTTCACGTAACAATACCTACTGACTTGACAAATGAACAGAAAGAAAGTATCATACAATTAGGACACCGAGAAGAAATTCAACTCTAAGGAGACATAATGTCTGAAGAAAACAACGAGCACATCAATCGTGTTCTAGAAAGAGCAGCAACGTTCGCAGAAGAAAACGATCATGAGTATCTCACCGCAGAACATTTGCTGTGGTCTCTTCTTCAAGAAAGAGATGTACAAAGTATTATTACAAATGTAGGTAGCAAACCTTCTATCATTCGTAATAGCGTTGAGAAGCATATTAATAATAATGCTTTAAAAGTTCCGCCTAATGCTGAGATTCCTTTCAAGGGACCATTACAAACCACTGCATTGCGCCGCATCTTTCAAAGAGCACTTACTAATTTCATCTTTTCTGGGCGTAGTGAAATCACAGGCATAGGGCTTCTTCTTTCAATTATGTGCGAAGAAAATTCCCATGCCTATTACTTCCTGCATAAGGGCGGTGTAACTAGAGATCGAGTCATCAATTATATGAAAAAGCATGACATTGATGGCGCTTCAGCCGAGCCCGCGTCTCCACTTGAAGAATTTTGTCGGAATCTGAACAAGGCGAGCAAAGATGGAATGGTTGATCCGGTTGTTGGACGTGAAGAAGAACTACAGGATACAATCGAAGTTCTGGCGCGCAGAAAGAAGAATAATATTATTTACGTTGGTCATCCAGGTGTTGGTAAGACATGTCTTGCAGAAGGGTTGGCAAAGAAGATTGTAGACGAAGAAGTCCCTAAGGCTCTGCAAGCTAAGGAAGTATATAGCTTAGATATTGGCGCACTGGTCGCGGGAACAAAGTACCGTGGCGATTTTGAAGAACGGCTAAAGGCAGTATTGAAGGAGATTGAGAAGAAGGGTAACGTCATTCTTTTCATTGATGAGATCCACATGATCATGGGCGCAGGTTCAGCATCGCAAGGGACAATGGATGCCAGCAATATGCTCAAGCCAATGCTAGCGAAAGGTAACCTAAGGTGTGTGGGAGCCACAACACTTGATGAATACGAGACTCATTTTGAGAAGGACAAGGCTTTGAAGCGTAGATTTCAGAGATATGAGATTGCGGAACCATCAATCGACGATTCTAAGCGCATTCTACGGGGCCTAGTAGGTTACTATGAAAAATTTCACGGTGTAGAATATAACGTCGATGCGCTGGATCATGCTGTTGATCTTTCTGTTCGATATTTGAAGAACAAGCATCTGCCAGACAAAGCCATTGACATCATGGATGCTGCTGGTGCAAAGGCTAAACTTGATGAAGAAGAATATGTGGGGCTTGATAGAATTATCGCTGCGGTATCTAAAATGGCAAAGATCCCAGCGGCAATGATTGATATCAAAGAAAATGATGCCATTGCAAATCTAGATGCTAAGATCAAGGATAGCGTATACGGACAGGACGAGTCTATTGATACTGTAGTTGAGGCCATTATTATCTCGAAGAGTGGGCTTCGAGATCCAAACAAGCCGGTCGGATCGTATCTCTGTGTAGGTCCCACGGGCGTTGGTAAAACCTACTTCGCAAAACAGCTCTCACATGCGTTAGGCGTAGAGATGGTACGATTTGATATGAGTGAGTACAGTGAGCGGCATTCGATTGCAAGATTGATCGGCGCGCCGCCTGGATATGTCGGTCACGGCGAAGGCCAAGGCGGGAGCGGGCAGCTGATCACACAAGTAGAGCAGCACCCGAATTGCGTCCTTCTTCTAGACGAAGTGGAGAAGGCAGCGCCAGAGGTTCTGCAGGTACTTCTGCAGGTGATGGATGATGGTCGGTTGACCAGCTCCACCGGTAAGACTGTGGACTTCACGAACACGATCTTGCTGATGACCTCAAACCTGGGTGCCAGAGAGAGCGAGAAGCTGACGATCGGTTTTGGTGATCAAAAGAAGGTCGGAGAAGATGATAAGGCAATGAAGGAATTTTTTGCACCAGAATTCCGCAACAGATTAGATGGTGTCCTCAAGTTTGGCAAACTATCTAAGGAAGAGATGAGACTGATCGTAACACGTCAGATTGATGAGCTAAACGACGTTCTAAGCTCTAAGGGTGTGCGCGTTACCTGTCTAGCGGCCGCTCGCGACTGGCTTGCAGAGAACGGCTATGACGAGGCGTTAGGGGCGCGACCGTTGGCTAGATTGATGCAGGACGTGATCAAAAAGCCGATTGCAAGGGCTATTCTTTTTGGTGATCTTCAAGGCGGCGGCAAGGCACGGTTGGCTGTGGTAGATAACGAAATTGCTATCACATATCGTCCACCTGGCGGCAAATCTCCTACGGTCAATGACGTTCTGAACGAAGAACAATCTAAAGATTAGACTCTTTAAGGTTGGTGAGAAAGGAGGTAGGGAACTACCTCCTTTCTTCGTGTCTTAGATAAATACAACGAACAGACACAAGGAGTTGAAAATGGCTAAGATTGTTGAAGAGCTATTAGTAATCAAAGTATCACAGATTGTCAAAGAAGGCAGCGAAGCACCAGAAAAGTTGACCGATGAGATTTCCGCTACCGTTGAGCAGGTGGTCGCGGAGATGGTCGGCGGCGGGTGTGTCGTGGAGGTAGTGAGCGAATGAACGAAATGAGAAAATTCATGGAGTCTATTTTAAGGCTCGACGAAGGTCGAATAACCAATGTTGAATATTTCGGTCCGGTGAGAGTTTCTTTCTACGATGACCGCGACGTGATCCTAGAAGTAAACGGAAGCACCTTTACAATGGACATAGGCGACTGGAAAAATTTTGTTGATGACATTAAGGCGGAAGCATGAGCTTAACACCAAGCAGAAAGAGTGTTGTAATGATGACCAACACAGACCGTGAGCATAATGTCACAGGGAAGGCAATCCGAGCAGATGGTTATTATGGTCACACCGATGGCATACACACCATTCAGGTCTTTTATACGAATTTCACAGGAAGATTTGGGCTACAAGGAACGCTAATGACTGACCCTCAAGAAGGAGATTGGTTTGACATTAATCTTAATCCTAATGCAAGTCTATCAAATGCTACTCCGTATGTTGAATTTCCAGTAAATCCTTTATCACCAACAGGTCGAGATGGAGACACTGGAACACAAGCCTTTACGTTTATTGGTAATTTTACCTTTTTGCGAGCTACACTTGATAGAAGTTATATACCAGAACCAACTCCAAAGGATTCTACAACTGAATTAGGACATATTGATAAAGTCCTACTAGCAATGTAAGGATAAACTATGTCACGAATAAGAGCTGGAAATACATTATTAAATAACCAATATGCGCCACCGTTCAATGTTGATAGAAATGTTGCTTCTGGTTGGCTACTAAGATGGAACGAAACCCTGCGAGCCTTTGAAGCATATGATCCCGATGCGCTAAAGAAAGATTCAGGTTTTGATAAGATTGAGGCCTATCAAGAAACCGCAACAGGAACCACAACCGGATTTATTGTTCCATGGCAGGTGGCAAGTAAAGAGTCACTTATTATTACAATCAACGGCGTTAAGCAGAACCAAGATGCTTATTCGGTCATGGCCCCAATCGGCAATCAAACTACAGTAATTTTATCTGAGATGCCGTTGGCTGGCGATGTTGTTGAATTTCTTGGTCTGCAAGCATCAGACCCTTCAGATATTGTTGTTTTCCAAACAACCGGTGACACGGGTCCATCTTGGACACTTCCTTGGGTGGCACCAAATAAGCCGTCATTGTTCGTAACAATCAACGGAATTAAACAACAAACGACCGCATATGATATATCGTATAATACATCAGTTAATGGAGCGGTTACTACCATCTTATCATTTAACGGCTCTCTTCAGACAACAGATGAGATCGAGGTTGTCGGAATCTTAGACACCAATGAAATACCTCCTAGTCCTTTAGATGGCGTTAATCTCGGAGGAGCTCAAACATTTGGTCTATTTAAAGATGTTGATGTAGCAGGGGTTAGACAGGTTGCAAGGTTTAAGTCGTTGGCAGCAGGCAACAATATTACAATTGCAGAAAATGTAAATGAAGAATTTTATACCATAGATGCAATAGTGCCTACGTTTACCAACACAGGATCTGGACAAGGTATTGTATCATTAACTTCTGATCCTATCGCGTTTCGTACGCTGGCAGGTGACGGCGATCAAATCTCTGTCACACTTGATAATGGTACATTGCGCATTAATTATGCTGGCAATGCGACTACCTTAGCTGGACAACCTCCGACGAGCTATGCATCTACTATCGAGACCACCGCAGGAACCACAGGAGAAAATCTTGTTTTCAAAAGTTCTGCTGTAAATGATGGCACGCTTGTTCTAAAAGGTATTCAAGGCGGCACCGGAATCACGGTAGCCGATACCGGCAGCACGCTTGTCATAGCATCAACGCTTCAGACTGGTTATGTATCTGTTCCTGGTACTACCTACACCGCTACGGTTGACGATGCAATTATTGGATGTCGTAATGTATCCTTGACAACTATTACATTACCTGACCCGGTGACGGTTCCTGTAGGGCATCGAGTGATTGTGAAGGATGAAGTCGGTGGATCAAGAGGCTCTGCCCCTATTGTTGTCCAAAGTACAGATAATAGTATACTATTTGACGGTATCGCGGTCACAGATATATCAGTCAATCGAGGGTTTGTCGAAGTCTACTCAGACGGAACCAACTATAATATCCTTGGTCGAAGAGGGTAACAAGTGCTAACACGCATTAGAACTGATCAGATTCTCAATAAGGAGGTTCGTAAAGAAGACCTTGCGGATAATATTATTGATGCATCAAAATTAGAATTGCCTAACTTAGGATCAAGTGGAGACCTACTAACTACGGACGGCAGCGGAAATTTACTATTTGTTACGCCTACTTTAAGTGGGCTCAACGACACTGACTTTGTTACAACCCCTCCGCAAAATGGTGATGTCCTAGCATATGATAGCAACATTCAAAAGTGGGTACCATTTGCAGCGAACCTGTCGCCTACAGGGTTCAGTAAAACTTTTGTTGTAAATAATATCACAGAGCGCAATCTTCTCTCTCCAAATAGCGGGGACCAGGCGTTTGTTCGTACTAGTTTCGATGGCGAATGGGAGATGTTTCTATGGGATTCGGTAGGAGGAACATGGGTATCCACTACGACACGCGATGCAGCTTCGACGGACTCTCGTACCATCGAAGTCCTAGTGGATTTCAATGATACACCTGGGCCCGTTCTACTTGGCAACATTAGTCAGGGGTCAAGAGTCACATTGGTCACAGTTGAAGTTACGCAGGCATTTGATGGGACACCTTCTCTCACAGTAGGCGATGCAGGAGATAATGAACGATTGATGAGTAACGATTTTCACGATCTTTCTGAGACAGGAACATATAATTTACAGACTGATTATGTATACACCGATATTTTAGACACGGATGTATATACATACTTTAATCCTGGAGGGGCCTCGATTGGCGAAGCAAGAGTTCTGGTAACTTATGTTTAATAAGAAGAAGAAGATAAATACAGTAAGAAATAACCATTGAGGACTATATAAATGTCAACAACTAAGAATTTTGGTTTAGCAGGCGTAGGCGCCGATTTACAGTTAGGTAAATCAGGCGGACGCTTAATCTGGACCGCAGGCGATAACGATTTTAAAGTAACGACGGATGGCACAACACTTGCTCATCTACAGGTGCTTGCACCAGTAGCAGATACTGATGCAGCGAATAAGCTATATGTCGACAACGTGGCAGCCGGTCTTGATCCGAAGGAACCAGCAAGAGCAGCTACAACAGCAGATATCGCTGCTACATATGGGGCAGGTGGTGGTCCAGCTGGCACTGGGCAGTTCACTAGCGCACCATCGGTAGTTGACGGTGTTACTTTGGCAGAAGGCGATCGCGTCCTTGTTAAAGAGCAGACCGATGCAACACAGAATGGTTTATATGTTGTAACTGCAACAACAACCACATGGAATCGTGCAACCGATCATGATGGTACACCAGCTTCTGAAGTTAGCGGTGGCAACTTTGCTTTTGTTCTTGAAGGGACAATAAACGGTGGAACGGGCTGGGTTGTTACCGGAGACGGTACGCTAGCTTTGAATACTGATGCGATTAACTGGGTTCAGTTTAGCGCCACAACATCCATTCTTGCTGGTAACGGTTTGGTACAGAGTGGCAATACGCTTGATTTAGATTTCTCTGAATTAACATCTGCCTCCACTATTGCGTTGGCAGATGAATTGGTCTTTACTGATTCTGGTATAGAGTCTCGTATTACCCTAACCAACTTTTTTAATGATCGTGATGTTCCTTACGGTATTACAACTAACGGACTAATTGTTCGTACTGCTAATGATACCTATGCCACTCGCACTATATCTGTTGCTGGTGCTGGTGCTGGCGACGGACTTGCTATTACCAATGGTGACGGCATTGCTGGTGACCCAACACTTGAGATTGATATTGACGGTAGTCCAACATTAGGCGAAGCTGTTGCTACTGGCGACCTGTTGTTGATGTATAATGATAGCGGCACGGCCAATGTTCAAGTTACTGTCGATGAACTTAAGACCTTTATGAACGCTGGCACATCTAGCACAAGCATTACGGAAGGTGATTCTACATTACAAATCGCAGATGCAGGTGCCGGTACTTTAACAACAACTATCGACGCCACAGATGTGATTGTTACTAGTCTTGGCACTACCACCTTCCAGAATGGCAACGACGTTGTTCTAAATACCGGGAGTACATTGACGGTAGCAGACCTCTTAGCTGATCGTGTGCCGTTTACCACAACCGGCGGGCAACTAACATCGAGCGCAAACTTCACCTTTAACGATACCACAATGGGCATCACAGCCGCTGTTGATATCACAGGTGATCTAGATGTTGACAACATCAATATTAACGGGAATCTGATCTCCGTGACCGACACCGATGGCAACCTAGATCTTCAGGCCAACGGTACAGGCTCGGTACGCATCCTAGACGGTAGTAGCAATGAGATCGCCGTCTTTACCCAGGTAGCGTCCGCGGTCAACAATCTAGCCTTCACCTCCGGTGCAACGGGCGTTGCACCAACGATCGGCATCGGTCCTGGCGGTGATACAAACGTCGACATCGGTTTCGTGACGAACGGCATCGGTGTTCTAACCGTCACAGCTGGTACCGGTAACTATGAAGACAATGTCACAGCCGACGACGATATTCCTAATAAGAAATATGTTGATGATGCTGTGGCAGCGGCCACACCTGTCGGCGGTGTCGCATCTGTTAGTGCCACAATTGATTTAACATCTGCTACTGCACAGTCAGTTGGTACAATCCCTGCCAATGCAACAGTTCTGCGCGTAACACTAGACGTTACAACCGACACTGGTGCAACAGCAACGACAGTTACAGTTGGCGATGCCACAAACGGTGCAGCCTCTTACATGGCAGCAACGGAAAATGACCCACAGGAAATTGGTACATACGTGGCAAGTACAAGAGTTACAAATGGCGGCACAGGTGTTACAGCTAATGCTACTGTTGCAACAGCCGCGGCCGGCGGCAGCGCCGTATGTGTAATCGAATATAGGAACGCATAATGTCTTGTGAAAGATGCAACATAATTAATAGTAATAGTTCAGCACAAAATCTTGAAAATAGATACAAGAAATATTGGCGCCCTATAGCAGCCTATATATACCTCGGTATCTGTATCTTTGATTTTATTGCTATGCCTATGTTTATGGAGTTTCAAAATCGTCAGGTAAATGCAGAAGCTTTTTCTGAGGTTCGTCTTCTGAAAGATAAGGAAGTAAAGATGAAGGCACTTGAGAATCTCGATCTTGGACGCGCAGAATGGACGCCGCTCACACTTCAAGGTGGCGGACTTCTGCACCTTTCGTTCGGAGCAATACTCGGTGTTGCAGCATGGACAAGAGGGCAGGAAAAGAAATCAGCCATTGAGCGAGGTGTTTAATGAAAGAAGTTCGCACCTTCGTTCGATTGGCGATCCGCCGCGAGCTATCTTCAGAAGAGGTTGAGACCTTTTATAGCTTCGTGGATGATGTCGCAGCCGTTGCAGAAACCTCAGCCTTCGAAGATGATGGCACCGAGGTTGATGATGTAGTTGTAACCATGTATACTGTTGATAATACATACATGTACGAAGTCGCGGTTACTGAGATTGTAGATTTAGATACAAGCCGAGAAATCGTCGAAGATTTGATGGAATTTATTGATGATGATTTTGAACTAGATGTGGAGACTGCATAAAGTTTTATAACCAAAATATACACATATACAAAAAGACTTCAATGAATAAACTAAACGAAATGAATACACAAGCCCATAGAATGGCAGAAAACATAGTTGAAGATTTGCTCGATCTCATCAAACAGACCGAACAAAATGCTCAACTAGGACGCAAGCTTCAGTTTGATACCGACGAAGAAGACAGTCGCGATTACACAGAAGAATTGTATCTACTTGCTGCCGCTAATCGTCATTTGAAATTGGCGAGGGAGCTTCTGTCGCAGTTAGATGTCGAGGTCAAGAAGTAAGTGCGTTTATTTGAACTTCTTCAGCCGAAAGGGAAAGTGGGCGTCTTTGCTTTTGGGCGTATGAACCCTCCAACGATAGGGCATGAGGTTTTGGTTAATCGTGTATTAGATATCTCTAATAAATATAAAGGAGATCATCTCATCTTCTTGTCTCAGACTCATAAGCCGCCCAAAGACCCGTTGCCGTTTGATCTAAAGCAATCTATTTTTCAGCAAGCGTTTCCACAGGCCAACCTTTATGACGGCGTAGAAAAGAAGGTGCGCACACCATACGATGCATTATCTGTCATGGCGGATAGATATGATCATATCGTTATGGTTGTAGGTAGTGATCGTGTTAATGATTTTAAAAAGATGCGACCTTATGCTATAGAATATGGCGCCAAGGCGTTCGAGGTTGTGAGCGCAGGAGAGCGTGATCCGGACGCAGAAGGAACCGCAGGCATGTCTGCATCTAAAGCTCGTTCTCTTGCTGCTGAAGGAGACTTCGAAGCGTTCCGTGCTGCTCTTCCTGCTTCAGTTACTAAAACCAAGGCGCTGCAAGCTTTTCGCACCATTCGCAAAAATATCCGTTGACATTCCCCTTCGATGATAGTATAATTCTGTTACTGATACAGGAGATCTACTATGTCCAACGAAGAAGAAAAACAGCACCACATTCGTCATTATTCAGACGATGACAAAGCTCGTCTTAAGGCTCTCGTCCAAGAAGGAATTGTTGTCAAGCAGGAAGTTGATACACTCAACGAAGGGCTAAACGACACCATCAAGTCTATTGCAGAAGAATTAGACATTAAGCCATCAATGCTGAAGAAGGTTGTAAATACAGCCTACAAGCGCAATCTTCATGAAGAACGTGAGAAGTTTGAAGAATTGGAAGATATTCTTACGACGCTCGGCATTGATAAGTAGGTAAATAGTGGCATGGAGAACTTTGTAGCCGGCATTATCGCTTTCTGGCAAGAAACCTGGCGAACAAACAAACCTCTATTTTGGGCTGAGGCGATTGGGACACTCTGTGGTATGACAGCAGCGTTTACAATGAGTATACAGTCGCCCAACCCAAACCTCTTACTTGTCTTTACATTTTACATCATTAGTGCCATACTGTTGATGTACAGCAATTATATACGCCACAGCGGTTGGATGGTTGTTCTTATGACCTTCTATCTTGTGGTTACGACCTATGGTCTTATACGACTTTTTGTATGACAGAAAACGAACTACTCGAAGAAGTTACATATATTTTCCTCGATCGCGATCGTGCATTACGGTGGATGGATACACCTAAGAAATCTTTTCACGATAAGACGCCGCGACAAATGTTGAGGATGGAAGGCGGTCACGAGATTGTTGCTGAGTGGCTGTGTAAGATGAAGCAAGGTTTTATTTATTAATTATTAAGGAGAATTATGTATATAGATCTAATTTATACCGCTCGCGATGCTAAGGTTAAGGTTGTAGAGCGAGATCGTGGAAAACGGGTGTATAAAGAATACCCTGCTATCTACGAATATTACCTTCATGATCAGAAAGGTAAGTATAAGAGCATTTACGGAGAGCCGCTTTCTAAGGTTGAAAGTCGCACACATAACGAATTTTCAAAATCTAAGAAACTCAACTCTCATAAAAAAACTTATGAGGCTGACATTAAAATGATCAATAAGGTAATCGAAAAATATTACCTTCATCAGCCGCCGCCGGATTTGCATGTTGCATTTTTCGATATTGAAACCGCGTTTGATGCTGAAAAAGGCTTTAGTCAGCCGGACGATGCCGAGAATGAAATCACATCCATAGCAGTTCACCTTCAGTGGTTGGGGCAAACTGTATGTCTAGCCATTCCTCCGAAAACGCTCACAATGGATGAAGCTAAGGTATTGGCAGACAAAGTCGGCGATACGATTCTCTTTCACGAAGAAGCCCATATGCTTGATGCATTCCTTACATTGATCGAGGATGCGGATGTATTGAGTGGTTGGAATAGCGAAGGGTATGATATACCGTATACGATTAATCGTATTATCAAAACTATTGGTAAGCACGAAACTAGACGTATGTGTCTCTGGAACCAAATGCCTTCACAGCGTACATTTGAACGCGGCGGCAAAGAATCTCATACATATGATTTGACCGGTCGAGTACATCTTGACTATATGCAGCTCTACAGGAAGTTCAACTATGAAGAGCGGCACAGTTATGCCCTTGATGCCATTGCCGAGATTGAGGTTGGAGAACGAAAGGTTCCGTATGACGGGACGCTTGATCAACTTTATAATAATGACTTTGAAAAGTTTTTGCGATATAACATTCAAGATACCGAGCTTCTAGATAAGATGGATCGGAAGTTACAGTTCATTGCTCTCGCCAGCGGTATTGCACACGGTAACGGAGTTCTTATTCCGGCGTCGATGGGTGCGGTAGCCAATGCTGAACAAGCTATTATCAACGAAGCACACAGACGAGGCATGATGGTTCCTGATAGAACGGGCGAGAGCCATAGCGACGATCTACCGGCTGCTGGCGGATGGGTACAATGGCCAAAGAAAGGGCTTCATCGTTGGGTTGGATCAAGCGATTTAAACTCTCTATATCCGTCGGTCATTCGAGCATTGAATATGAGCCCGGAGACTATTGTCGGACAGGTCCGCCTCGAAAAAACCAATGCTGAGATTCGTGCATTCTCCGGGTCGATGACTGAATGGTGGAATGATCGATTCAATACACTTGAAATGGATTTCGTTTTTGCTCGTGACAATAGTGAACGCCTATATCTAGACGCCGAAGGTGGCGGGTCAAAAGAGACAACCGGGGCGTCAGTTCATAATCTAGTTTTTGACAACGGTTCGAATCTCTGCATCTCTGCTAATGGCACTATTTTCCGCACAGATGTAGAAGGCATTATTCCTGGTCTACTAGGCAGGTGGTATGCTGAAAGAAAACAGATGCAGGCTGTGATGAGAGGTTATCAGTCTCTAGGTAACGGGATCAAGGTAGACGTTCGTAAAGATGAGATTGAATCTATCACTGAATCCCTAGAACGCAAACGGTCTTCAGGCAGCGTAACAATTGCCGACCCGTATGATCAAGCACAAACTTTTTCACCTACAACATTGCACAAGAAAATTGAAGAGGCAGGTACAGAGCCCCTTTATCAATATATGCTCTCTCACAACTTAGAATTTAATAGAGGCAAGATAGTCCACACGGATCCAAAGGAACTACAAAAAATCATTGCCTTTTGGAATAAAAGACAGCTGGTGAAGAAGATTAATCTTAATAGCTTATATGGTGGATTACTAAACGATTATTGTCGTTTCTATGATTCTAGATTGGGTCAGAGTACGACATTAACAGGTCGCAGTATTGCACAGCACATGGCAGCAAAAACAAATGAAATCTTAGATGGTGTTTACGATCACAGCGGGCGATCGGTAATATACGGTGATACTGACTCGGTTTATTTCTCTGCATATCCTATCTTTAAGAATCATATCGAAGACGGCACATTAGAATGGACAAAGGAAAGCGTGATTGAATTATATGACGCCGTTGCAAACGAAGCGTCCGACACATTCCCGGAGTTTGCAAAAAAGACGTTCAACATTCCGCTGGAACGAGGTTCCGTCTTGAAGGCTGGGCGCGAAGTGGTCGGTGAGACAGGCCTGTTTGTGAAGAAGAAAAGATACGCCATCCTCGTCTATGATGAAGAAGGTGTGAGGGAGGATCTGGGAGATAGTCCTGGCAAGCTGAAGGTTGTCGGTCTCGATCTACGACGGTCTGACACACCGGTCTTTGTGCAGAATTTTTTGAAGGAGGTGCTACTTGCAACCCTGTTGTTGGAGGGAGAAGATGCAATCATAAAAAGAATTCGAGAATTTAAGAAACAATTTGCGGCGATGAAGCCGTGGGAGAAAGGATCGCCCACCGGCGTGAACAACCTTACCAAGTATGCACAAAAGGTCATGAACCGCAGTAAGAAGATACTTGCAAATCAGAAGGCAGATAGTCTTTCTGTGCCCGGTCATGTTATGGCTAGTATCAACTGGAATTCTCTCAAAGACTCCCACAGCGATTTACATTCTTTACGCATTGTAGATGGACATAAGGTGATCGTTTGTAGGCTAAAGGAGAACAACGATATGCGAATGACATCTGTCGCATATCCAGTAGACGAACCACATCTGCCAGACTGGTTTGTAAATTTACCATTTGATGATGCAGCAATGATGGAATCTATTGTAGACAAAAAGATAAAAAACCTTCTTGGTGTGCTTAAATGGGATTTACAAAGGACTGCCGAACATGTGGCGTTGGCGGAAGAATTATTTGATTTTTCAAACTGTTGACAGATCATACACGACCTGTTATAATTATATAATCTTAAAAGGAGATTTCTATGCTTGCTGATATTTTTTCGGACGTTTTGTCCCATACACACGGCCTCGGCTTTATCGATATGGTAAAGCTTGAGAGCGATGACAAAAACACAAACATCAAAGCCATTGATGAAAACAAGACCGTGGTCTTTTACGGTAAGTTGAAGAATCCGGTTGATGGACTTAATGGAACAGTAGGCCTTTCTCGAATGGCTGTACTTTCTGGCTATCTCAAATTTCCGCCTTTCATGAAAGATGATGCGACGGTCGAGATTATGAATCAGACGCGAGGTGAAGAGGAAGTACCAGCCGAGATTAGATTCACATCAAAGGATGGTCACACCGCTAGTTATCGTTTTATGCATCGGGATATCGCAGAGGAACAAATCCGAGTTCCGCCATTTCAAGGTGCAACCTGGGACGTTGTGGTTACTCCCACAGATGCAAACATGAAAGACTTAAACTACTTCAATGGCGTGCTTGGATCATTCGAACCTGTATTTACAGCAAAGACCGAAGATGATGCGCTTAACCTTTATATCGGTAGTGGGCCTACTGATCGTGCTGTTGTGCCGTTCTCATCAAAGGTCACAGGCAGCCTGAATGGTGATCTCAGCTGGCCTTTGATTCAGACACTTGCAATCCTTAAGCTTGCGAAGAAGGCAGAAGATTGCACGATGAGCTTCAGCAACAAGGGCGCATTGAAGATTGAACTCTCGACGGCGATCGGAGAATATGAATACATCCTCCCAGCAAGAAAGGCCTAAGATCTCAGCATTTGAGGGGGAGTTTCACTTCCTCTCAAATTTCTACCCTGCGGTGGTCGAGTACCGAGGCCGCCGCTGGTGGACGACCGAGGCAGCGTACCAGGCGATGAAGACCATCAATGAAGAAGAGCAGAACATGCTACAGATGGTCCGAGCGCCTGCCCTCGCCAAGCGCCTCGGGAAGACGGTCGCGGTACGAAGAGACTGGGACGAGATCAAGGAAGCGATCATGAGGGAGATCGTACAGGCCAAGTTTGACCAAAACGCCTTTCTTCAAGACATGCTTCTAGCAACTGAAGATGCTATAATAGAGGAAGGCAATTGGTGGGGAGATACTTTTTGGGGCATCTGCAAGGGCCAAGGCCTAAATAAGTTAGGCAACATACTAATGGAATTAAGAGATGGGTATTTGGGACAAGTTAAGAAAGAAAACATCTAATGAAAATCCTGTAAGGAGGTCTCGTTTAACGATCTATCACCATGACATGGAATGGCAATCGGATTTCTATCAATCGGTACGAGAAGATTACGATCCCTCTAAAGAAACGTCTGTGTGGCAAGATGTAATGGATTGGTATCTTGACGAAGGTCCCGTGCCTAAGACCTTTTGTACCATTACAACCACCGACGGAATAACCATTATACAAAGAGATCGAATCTCTGTTATCCGTGAAAAAATCATCGAGGAATAAATGCAAAATTTAAGCGAACACAATCGAGACTATGCCATCTTTTTACCGGCTATCTCACAATTCTATGCGAGTATGATTCGCAAAGAACATCCGCCGGAACGGATACCGGAAGGATTCGAGAAAGGCCAAGAGGGATTAGATTTCCTAAAGCCGGACGGATACTTTCACTATAACCGCGCACTCTATTCGGCTGGGCACGCAAAAATTGATTTAGAAAAAAGCGTTGCCCACGAGCCGATGGTCTGGACTAGAGACAGAGATCAGACGCTGTTAGTATCCGATTCCGGCGGTTTCCAAATTGGTAAAGGTGTCATCAAGTTTGACTGGGCAAGATTCTTCGAGAAGAAGGGGGACCGCGGCTACAAAGGTACAGCCGATCGTGTTCGTGAAGGAATTTTGCGGTGGCAAGAACATGTCTCCGAGTGGTCGATGGTGATGGATATTCCCACATGGGCCACGACGAGACCTGAGACTGGTTTGAAGACCTTCGACGACTGCCTAAAGGCTACTCTTCACAACAACGATTTCTATGTCGAAAATCGTACAGAGGGAATGACCAAGTTCTTAAACGTCATCCAGGGCGGTAATTGGGACGAATCTCAGCGTTGGTATGATGCTGTGAAGCATTATCCTTTCGAGGGTTGGGCAATGGGCGGACAGAACATGTGCAACATGGAAGTCGCGCTGAAGCGATTGATTGTGTTGCGTGACGACGGAATGCTTGAAGACCGAGATTGGATTCACTTTCTAGGTACATCTAAGCTCGAATGGGCATGTATGTTGACGCTTATTCAAAGGCAGCTAAGGAAGATAAATCCAAGGTTAACTATATCCTTCGATTGTGCATCTCCGTTTGTTGCGGTTGCCAATGGGCGAACATATTCTGCGCCAGTACATACTCCTGAGAAATGGGGATATGTAATGACGTTTACCTTTGATGATCGTAGATTTAAAGGGTCGAAGATTCCGTTTCCGTTTCAATCGGAGATTGGTAAACGGCTTACAATTGGTGATATTTGCCACTATGGTCCAGGCGATTTAAATAAGATCGGTAAGGAAGGTGCAACCAGCTGGGATAGTTTTTCTTATGCGCTGCTCATGGCACACAACACCTACCAACACATTCGGGCAGTACAGACAGCAAATAATCTTACTGATATTGAAACACAAATCTACCAGCCGCATCCTCATGATTGGAGGAAGACCAAAGGCCGAGCAGGACAAAAAGCAATCTCAGAATGGGTACCAAATAATATTCTATACTTTGCTACGCTGGTAGAAGAAATCTTTTCTTCGGATAACCCATTTAGTGTAATCGAAGATAATAGCGCCTTTCTGCAGAGTATTAGCCTATCTAATAATCGCAAAACAAACGCGGTCTTCGATGAGCTGTTCGGCGATGGCGCCGCCGATGTTGATGAGGACACCTTCGCTTCCTTGGATAACGATCAGATGGAGGCGCTGGAGCGAGCGAATGAAGGAGAAGAAGGATGAAAAGGCCGTATGCAACAGGTGTGGTAGATGGTGTGGAATTTTTTGTCGGCGATGAGGTCGAGCATACTCCTGCCTTTGGGCTGAAGACTCTCTTTGTTGTCGGTCTACACACCATCAGCGAAGTTCGAAACATCATTAAGGAACAAAAGCAAGATATTCAACATATCTATTTAGGTGCTAATAAAAGCTTCAATCAAGATGACGAATGGAGAGTTTTGGTTGATGGTTTGCTGCACGATGGATATTGGGTCACACTTGATTATCCTGTGAGAGTACATAACTTCGTGATGAGACTTCTAAATCAAGAGATGAGACACGCAAAGTTTATTCCTATGATCTCAGTGGAGATTCCTAATATCGAAGGATATAACTATAATACGATTGTGAAAATAGATGACATATCTCTTGATCATTCTAATCCCGGTGTTTGGTGTCACTCGCTGCACGACTTAATGGACAGGAAGACATTTACCAGCTGGGACAAATATACCAAAGACGAACCTCTATAATATTGAATATGAAAGAACACAAAATTTTATATTGGCCTGATCCTCGATTGAAAGAAAAAGCCGAACCTGTAGAGGGCTACGGCGCTGAAGCTGAATATATTAAGGAAATGTTTGCGACTATGTATGCTAATAAAGGCATCGGTCTTGCGTCTACTCAGCTTGGTATACCGAAACGCATTTTTGTCATGGATACTACCCACAGCGGCGCCGGTACAAAAAGAGCATTCGTCAATCCAGAGATTGTTTTTGGCGTGAATGAAACCACAATGACAGAAGGTTGTCTAAGCTTTCCTGGTATCGGTGTAGAAGTCACACGATTAGAAAGTATTATCATTACCACCCTTACGCCAGAAGGTGAAACCGAAGAGGTTGAGCTACATGGCTTAGATGCCGTATGCGCACAGCATGAAATGGATCATCTTAATGGTATTGTGTTCTTTGATTATCTTAAGAAAACGAAGCGAATGATGATGGAACAAAAATTGCGGAAAAATATTCGGAAGCTGAAATGATAGAATGGGGAGTTGATCAATGAAATTTCGGTGGCTTACTAAAAGTGAGAGAGCATTGCTTAAAAGAAGAGAAGAACAAGACTGGCATAGACATTTCGCATGGAAGCCTGTGCCTTTGAAAAAAATCAATGAATATGGCAGAATCCTTCATAATCCTGACAACATAGGCAACACATACGCTTTCATGGAAAGAGTCTGGAGGAAAAGGTTTCACGAAGGATTGAGGCACATCAGCGAACAAGATTATTTCAAAATGCAGTTAAAGAATCCTCAAGAGAAATAATAGTTCATTCATGAGTTGACTAGCTCACGAGAATCTCGTATAATATAGACTAAAGCATAAGATAGAAATAAGACCGTTTATTAGAAAGAAGTTGAAACGATGAACGAAGAACTATATCGAAAAATTTTATCCTCTCTTGTAGAATTGCTTAAGGATGATTACGCTAGCATAGCTAATACAAAGGCTATACTAATGAACGAACACAACTTTAAAGACATGGATATTCGTGAAACTATTTGGCGAGGAGCGTCGGAAGGGTATCTAGAATTTTCCGCTGTTGGCTGGGACATAAAGAAGGGACCGAACGATGCAAGTACATAATAAGAAATTTATTTGGGTAACATTTCAACGCGAAGGTATTCATAAATATCCCGACGCACCGGATGGTGTCGAGTTCTTAAAATATCCTCACAGGCACATTTTCCACTTTCGTGTAGAGCTGGAGGTGTTTCATGATGATCGTGATGTGGAATTCATTCTGTTCAAGCGTGAACTAGAAGCGTTGTATGGTAACGGCACATTAGAACTAGACTTTAAGAGTTGCGAGATGATGGCCGAAGACTTGTCGGAATTCATTATGGAAAACTATCCAGGCAGAGATTTGATTATCTCTGTAAGCGAAGATA
>Ga0209936_1000645_pt1 | contig 20697 bp, 14 predicted proteins | sample SalPonR1_A_D1_MG_FD_185694 | JGI IMG/M metagenome (GOLD analysis project Ga0209936, IMG submission 185694) | Salt pond soil microbial communities from South San Francisco under conditions of wetland restoration - Salt Pond MetaG R1_A_D1_MG... ... | reverse complement strand
TTTCGCCTCGTTGTCACTGCGCACCTTGGCCGTGTCGCCGACAGGCAGGTCCAGAACCAGGTGGGTGGCGCCGGCGGCGATCTTTTTCGACAAAACCGAGGCCACCAGCTGGGCTTCGGCATCCAGGTCCATCACGCGTGCAACCCTGATAAGCATGTCGTCGACCGGTGACAAACCGACCGAACCGCCCCAGACCACGCAGCCGCCTTCGCGTTCGACCACGCGACGCATGCTGCCCAGGTCCAGGTTCACCGGTGCCAGCATTTCCATGGTGTCGGCGGTGCCGGCAGGCGAGGTGATGGCGCGCGACGAGGTCTTGGGGATGATCAGACCGTTCGCCGCCACGATGGCCACGACCAGCGGAGTTGTGCGGTTGCCGGGCAAACCGCCGACGCAGTGCTTGTCCATGCGCACCGGGCGTTCCCATTCGAGGCGCTCGCCGACCTCGACCATGGCCCCGGTAAGCGAGACCAGTTCTTCGTCGTCCAGGGCCCGCGCGGCGATCGCGGTCAGAAACATCGCCAGTTCGATTTCGTCGTAACGGCCCCGGACGACGTCGCGCATGACGGCGTGCAGCGCCTCGGCCGAGAACGGTCTACCGTAGACTTTGCCGCGCACGTGGTGTACCGACTCCAGCGGGCGCGGATGGCTGGCGTGCAGCTCGTCGCCGTCGCGCACCTGCAGCTTTTCCCAGGCCACGGTGGAAAGCCCTATCTGGTCGAGATCCAGCAGTTCCGAGCCGGTCTGGAACAGTTCGGCGATCACATTGTCATGGGCCGAGTCCAGGCGGATACGGGCATGCGCGGTGAAGCCCTCGGAACGGCACAGCGGACTATCCTTGCGCACGATGGCGATTGGCCGCTCGCGCGTGTCCAGATCCATGCAACGGACCCGAAGGTGGCGCGGCGAGGCGGAGCCGTTGGCCTCAGTCATGATTCCTTTTTTCGCTCATATTCGCTTAAATTCGCTTATATTTGCCTAAAATCGCTGATATTCGCCTCAAGCGTAGCAATCAGCCGGGATTCTTTCATCGACCCGGCAGGTCGTAAGGCTGGGCGTATTCCGGCACGCAGGCGTTCCAGCCCAGCTCCTCTTCGATTCGGCGGCGCAAAGTATCGGAAGCCTCTGCCTCGCCGTGTACGACGAAGGCCTGGACCGGCTGCGTTTCCATGCCCGAAAGCCAGCCCATGATCTCATCGGCATCGGCATGGGCGGAGAGCATGTCCAGGTTATGGACCTCGGCGCGCACCGGCCAGTACTGGCCGTGAATCTTGACCTGCTCGGCCCCGGCCACCATGGCCGCGCCGCGCGTGCCCCCGGCCTGGTAGCCGGCGAACAGGATGGTGTGCTCGGGATGCGGCGCGTAGACCTTCAGGTGGTGCAGCACCCGGCCGCCGGTGGCCATGCCGGAACCAGCGATGATGATCTTGGGCATCGGGTCGTGATCCAGCGATTTCGATTCTTCCGGATCCTGAACGTAACGGGGCAGACCGCACGCCGCCTCGGCCTCGGCACGGGTCAGCCGGTGATCGTCGGGATGATCGGCGAACACGTTGGTGGCGTTGATGGCCAGCGGGCTGTCCAGGAACACCGGCAAAGGCGGGATGCGCCCGGTGCGCTCCAGCCGGTTGAGGTGATGAAGCAGGAGTTGGGTGCGGCCGACGGCGAACGCCGGCACGATGACGGTGCCGCCACGCGCGGCGGTCTTGCTGACGACCTCGGCGAGCGCGGCTTCCGGATCGGTGTGGTTGCGCTTGCGGTTGCCGTAGGTGGACTCCACCAGCAGGTAGTCGGCGGCAGGGATCGGGTCGGGCGGCGGGATGATGGCGCTGTCGGCATGGCCCAGGTCGCCGCTGACCAGCAACCGCATACCGTCGACCTCGAACAGCAGGCTGGCCGCCCCCGGGATGTGGCCGGCGCGGGTGCAGCTCACCTTAATGCCCTCGAACAAGCGGCCGGTCTGGTGAAACTCGAGCTCGCGAAACAGCTTCAGGCAGCGCAACGCGTCCTCGCGGGTGTACAGCGGTCGCGCGGGATGGTGCTTCGAGAAGCCGTGACGGTTGGCGAACGCGGCGTCCTTTTCATGGATGAAGCCCGAATCCGGCAGCAGGTAGCGGCACAGGTCGCGCGTGGCCGCGGTTGCGTAAACCGGGCCGGAAAAACCGTTTCTCGCCAGCAGCGGCAGGTAGCCGGAGTGGTCCAGATGGGCGTGGGTGAGCACCACGCAATCAATGTCGGCGGGGTCGACCGGCAGCGGTTTCCAGTTGCGTTCGCGAAGCTGCTTGTAGCCCTGAAACAGGCCGCAGTCGATCAGGATCTTTCGGCCTTGCGCCTCGAGCAGGAATTTCGACCCGGTCACGGTGCCGGTGGCACCGAGAAAGCGCAGAACGGGTATGTCGGCGTCCGAATTCATCGGTTACCTGCCTCTGACCTGGCCATTTACCTGCTGATAAGCAAAGCCTAAGGCGTTTCGGCCTCGAAGCCATTGGCATGGATCAAATCCGAGTACGCGACCACGCGCGGCAAACCGGTCTGGCCTGAGTCGTCCACGGCGGTCACGAACAACACGCCTTCGGCCGGTAATGGCGCCGGCAGCGCTACGTCGAAGGTAATCCGTTCGGCCGGCGCGTTGACCGGGAACACCCAACTCTCGCTCGCCAGGTGTTCTGGAAGGCCGAGCGAGACGCGCAATTGCACTACGCTGGACACCGGGTCGGCCGGCGGTTCGGTAACGCCGCCGCCAAAGTAACGCGTGTCGTCTGCGGTGCCGGAAACCCGCATCGCGCCGGAGGAAAATCCGGCTTGAAGCGCAGTGATCTCGGGCCCGGCCGGTGCCTGGTACGGCAGGCGCGCAGCCTTGGTCGCCAGCAGCAGTGCGTCCCGGTTATCGGGCCACACCGTGGACTCGAAACTGGCGCAGGATTGCGTGAAGCTGGTCCCGACCTCGAAGGTATAGGCCGCGACACCGAATTCTCCATAGGCAAAGTCCACTGTACTTCCGCCAGCCGGCCCCAGAAACTGCCACCGACCAACGGCGTAATCATTGAGGAATCCGAAACGGCGGCCCAGGATCGCGAGGCCATTGTGGTTGGGCGCGTTGTTTTCATTCTGTCCCCCCAGGCCTTCCCACGGAAACAGCACCAGTTCAGAGAACGAGTGAAGAGAAATGAACACGCCCTCGGCATCGCTCGGCGCCGGACTGATCAGGTCGTTGGCCGATCTCTGGACATCGAACACGGTGGCCAGATAGGCCTGCACGGCCTGGGTTTCCGGTTCCGAGGCCGCGACGACGCCCCGGTAGGTCGGGCTGCAGGCGTCGCCCGACGAAAAATCCCCCCACAGGAAAGTGCTGTTGCGGTTGAGATCGATGCCCGGCCAGGTGCTGCTCAAATTGCCGGACGGGCACGCGGACTCGTTGTGGTTCTTGCGCCAGAGCGTCGCGCCCTGTTCTACCCGGCGGCGACCGTCCGGATTGGCCTGGGCGACGATGTGGATTTCGCGGTGATCGAGCAGCCAGTCGATGTCCGGATCGTCGCCTGGATTCTGCAGCAGCAGTTCGGCGAACCGGGTTGCAATTTCGGCCGTCGCCAGCTCGCGCGCGTGCTGAGCAGCGATGATCACCAACGGCGGTTTGGCGTAAGGCGAGTTGCTATTGGTAATCACCAGCGCAAAGATCGAACCCCCGGGCTCGCTTCCCGCGCCGGCCTGCCAGGTGTCGCCGATATCAACCCACGAAGCGCGATCGGGAAAAGCGGATGCCAGGGCTGCGAGCGCGGTATGGGTTGCATCGACGGTGCGGTAGCAAGCGAAGTCCGGGATCGTCCCCGAAACGTCGCCGCGGGTTGCGATGCGCTCGGCCGCCGCCCGCCAGTTCTCCAATTCGCCGGTTCGGAGGTCGTCGGTCGTGATCTTGAAGCCGGCCTTTTCCAGCCGGCGGCGCTGGTCCGGTTGGAGATCGAACACGGCGTAGCCTTGGCGCCAGTCGACGCCCCAGAAGTCGTGGCGGTCGCGAAGCGCGGCCAGTTCGTCCGGGGCAAGGTCGTGTATGCGGACCACGTCGCCGCTCGCGATGGCCGGTAGCCACGCCAGCAGCGCAATGGCGTACAGCTTCATTGCTGATGCGTGCCGTCGGCCGCGGCGAGTGCGAGTTCGGCGAAACGCCCGAGCAAAGGGCGCCCGTTCGGATTCTCGTCCAGGCCGGCGACGAGCTTCGCAGGGTCCTGGCCCTCGACCTCGAGGGGTTCCGCTCGGGCCTCTATGTAAGACTGCATGATTGCACGATCGAATTCCGGATGAAACTGCACGCCCCAGCTCAGGTTGCCGAAGTACAGCGCGTGGAAGGGATCGTGGCCGGTAGTGCCGACGACGCGCGAGTCGCCCGGCGGGTCGAGGACGACCTCGACGTGGCTGACGTTGAACGCAGATTGCGGGACGAACGGGCCGGTCAGCGGGTCTTCGGCGTCGGTGAACTCCACCACCGCGCGACCCATCCGGCGGCCGCTCGGATTGGGCCCGACCCGGCCGCCCAAGGCGTGCGCCAGTAGCTGGTGTCCATAGCAAACGCCCAGCATGGGCACGCCGGCCGAATGCGCGCCGGCCAGCCAGGATGCTGTCTGCTCCGACCAGTCCAGCCGATCGCTGACCATCGCCGGCGAGCCGGTTACAAGAACGGCGGGCGGATGATCCAGCGACTCAAGCGGCGGCAGCACTTCGCCCCGATCGACGCAAACGATTCGATAGTCGAAACGGTCGGTGCCGAGTCCATCGGCAAACCAGTGCTCGAAGTCGCGGCCGTCGCCGCGCGCTTCGGGTACGGCGCGGCCGGTCTTGACGATGATGAGTTCGGGCTTGGGCATGGGGGCGGTCTGGGTCGGCTGTCGATTGGCGGACGTTTTGTCAATCACGATTTCGAGGCAATTCCGAGCTTATACCTCTGCGCTCAATGAGAACACAAAATCATCGGGCGCGCGCCTCATAATGTTGGGATCGAATGCCCACAGGAATCGCATCATGCAATCCATCAAGGCCTACGGCGCGCAATCCGAGACCGCCGACGTTGCACCGCTTTCAATCGATCGGCGCGAGCCGCGCCCGGACGACGTCGCGATCCGCATCGACTATTGCGGGATATGCCATACCGACATTCACTTCGTGCACAACGACTGGGGTCGGACCGTCTATCCGGTGGTGCCGGGTCACGAGATCGTCGGCACGGTCACCGCGGTCGGCGACGCGGTTTCGAACTTCAAGCCAGGCGACCGAGTGGGCGTGGGCTGCCTGGTGGACTCGTGCCGGGAGTGCCCGGCCTGCGACGAAGGCCTGGAGCAGTACTGCGAAGCCGGCTTTACCGCCACCTACAACGGCGAAGACCGGCACGACGGTTCGCTGACCCATGGCGGATATTCCGAGGCCATCGTGGTCAGTGAGCGATTCGTGCTCCGGATGCCGGAAGAACTCGATGCAGCGGCCGCGGCCCCGTTGCTGTGCGCCGGCATTACCACCTATTCCCCGCTCAAGCACTTCGGCGTGACCGAAGGCGACAAGGTCGCGGTGGTCGGCATGGGCGGGCTGGGGCACATGGGCGTGAAGTTCGCGCGCGCCATGGGCGCCGAGGTCACGCTCTTCACGCGCTCGGAGGGCAAGCGCGAAGAAGCCTTGAAACAGGGCGCACATAACGTCGTGATATCGACTGATGACGACCAGATGGATGCCGTTGGCAACACGTTCGACTATATTCTTGATACGGTACCGGTGCAGCACGACCTCAATCCGTACGTCAACGCGCTCAAGCACAGCGGCACTCTGATCCTGGTCGGTCTCCTCGAGCCCGTCGAGCCGCCTCTGGATGCCGGTGCGGTGGTGTTTCGTCGAAAAAGTGTCGCCGGTTCGCTGATCGGAGGCCTGCCCGAAACCCAGGCCATGCTCGATTTCTGCGCCGAGCACAACATCGTCTGCGACATCGAAATGCTCGACATCCGCAACATCAACGAAGCCTATGCTCGAATGCAGAAATCCGACGTGCGCTATCGATTCGTCATCGACATGAATACGCTACGGAGATAGCCGGCAGCCTCGCGGGACAAAAAAGCGGTCAGGATCTGGCGTCTCTGACGGCCCTGCATCGACGGGGCTGCCGCTCGTCCGGGGCTTCGGAATTCTGTCCGGCGGAGGCGACATCGACCGCCACGACGCGGTTGCGCCCGGCGTTCTTGGCCAGGTACATGCGACGATCGGCGCGCTGGATCAGCCGATCGAGATCGTCGTCGGCGCGCAGCGCCGCGCAACCCAGGCTGGCTGTTACCTGGACGGTACGCCGGTTGCAGAGAAAGGCGTGGCCTTCCAGCGCCTTGCGCAGACGCTCTGCGACGGCCGCCGCCTCGCCTATGGGGGTTTCCGGAAGAAGAATGAAGAACTCCTCGCCGCCGACGCGCCCAAACACATCGTGCGCGCGCAGCGAATCGCCCAGCGCAGAAAGCAGGTCGGCCAGGACCGTGTCGCCGCCCTGGTGGCCGTGGCTGTCGTTGATGCGCTTGAAGCGGTCGAGGTCCATGACGATCAGAGAGAGTGCTGCACCGCTGCGCCGGACCCGCGACAACTCCTGGTAAGCGCGTTCCATGAAACCCAGGCGATTCAGGCAGCCGGTCAGATAGTCTTGCCGCGCCGTGCGCGCCATCTCGGCCTCGGCGAGCTTGTGTCCGCTGTTGTCGCTGATAAATGCGCTGAACAGGCGTTTGCCGTTACGTGTTTCGGGCAGCATGAATGCTTTCAGTTCGATAGGCACGGTTTGGCCGTTGCGGTGGACCATCTCGAACTCGCGCACGTGACCGAGGATTCGGGACTCGCCACCGCGGTCCAGAAATTCGCGCATGTAGCCGGCATGCCTGGCGGCGAGGGTGGGCTCCATCAGCAGGCTGATCGGTTGTCCGACCAGCTCGTCGGGCGCATAACCGGTAAGCTCGGAAGCGGCACCGTTGACGAACAGGATGGTTTCGGTCTCGTCGATGATCCAGGCTGAAACGGTGGCCCGCTCCAGCAGCGCTTTCAATAAACGGGGTTCTATGGCTTCGACAGATGCTGTCATAAAGACGGTTCCCGACGCTGCAGCCGCGATGGAATGCAGTTCTAGTTGTCGCCTGGAACCCGCGAAGGGTCCTGCTCCCGGTTGGGCACACTCGTCCCGTGAGCCCATGTTAAACCGATTACATATAGATTTGCTAAAGAACCTCTGAATAACTCTGCGCGGAGCGCGTTTCAGTCGGAAATGCCGCAGATCGGGTGGTGCGAGCCGAGTGACAGTAGCCATAGCTACGGCCGAGGGTCGCGACGCACGAGTGCGGCTTTTCCGGCGAAACCACGACGGGACGGGCCTTTGCGGGTTCTCCGACTTGTTTGGCCTCGCTTATTTGGAACAACCAAACCGCGCTCGCCCAAGCCAAGCCGGAGCCACCCGCAAAGGCGCCGTCGCGCCCGCGCAGAGTTATTCAGAGGTTCCCTAATCCTTTTCTGTCTGCCGGCAAGTCAAGCGCGGGCTTGCTGACCCGGGCGAGCACCCAGAGGTATACTTGCCGATTCGCACTTTTTGGGCTCAAACCCGTGAATTTTCAGGATTTCATTCGTACACTGGATGACTACTGGGCCGCTCGCGGCTGCGTTCTGACCGCGCCGCTGGATCTCGAAGTGGGCGCCGGCACCTTCCATCCGGCTACGTTCCTGCGTTCGATCGGGCCGGAGCCGTGGAACGCCGCCTACCTGCAGCCCTGCCGCAGGCCGACCGACGGGCGCTACGGGGAAAATCCCAACCGCCTTCAGCACTATTACCAGTACCAGGTGGTCATGAAACCGTCGCCACTGGATTTCCAGGAGTTGTACCTGGGCTCACTGGAGGCGGTCGGACTCGATCCAAAAATTCACGACATCCGGTTCGTCGAGGACAATTGGGAGTCGCCGACTCTGGGCGCCTGGGGGCTGGGCTGGGAAGTGTGGCTCAACGGCATGGAAGTCACCCAGTTCACGTATTTCCAGCAGGCCGGTGGACTTGAGTGCCGGCCCGTGATGGGCGAGATTACGTATGGCCTGGAGCGGCTGGCGATGTATATCCAGGGCGTCGAAAGCGTGTACGACCTTGTCTGGACCGAGGGGCCGAACGGTGTCGTGACCTACGGCGACGTATTCCACCAGAACGAGGTGGAGCAGTCGACCTACAATTTTGAGAAAGCCGATACGCGCGCGCTTTTCGACGCTTTCGACAATGCCGAGAAATCCGCCCGCAGCCTGGTCGAAGACGATCTGCCGCTGCCGGCATATGACCAGGTACTCAAGGCCTCGCACACCTTCAACTTGCTGGACGCGCGCCAGGCCATATCAGTGACCGAAAGACAGCGCTATATTCTGCGCATCCGTGACCTGTCTCGAATGATTGCCGAAGCCTATTACGCCAGGCGCGAATCACTGGGCTTTCCGGTCGGCAAAAACAGCAGCGGGGTTACGGCATGAGCGATACCCTGCTTATCGAACTCGGCTGCGAGGAACTGCCGGCCAAGTCGCTGGTGCGCCAGGCCGAGATGTTATCGACCGGAATGCACAAGCAACTCGCCGACGCCGGCTTGATGGATGCCGGGAGCCGCCTTCGCTGGCTTGCCACGCCGAGGCGGTTGGCGATTCTGGCCGAAGGCGTCGCGCAGCGCCAACCCGACCGCAAACTCGAGCGCAAGGGCCCTGCAGAAAAGGCGGCGTTCGACGCCGAAGGCAATCCGACCCGGGCCGCGGAGGGCTTTGCCCGCAGCGTCGGGCTTGCAGTGGACCAGCTCGAGCGCCTGGAAAACGAACAGGGTCGCTGGCTTTACGCAGAAATCGAGGAACCGGGGAAATCGCTTGCAGGATTGCTACCGGAAATGCTGGACAAGGTTGTCCGGGAAATGGCCGGCGCCCGCAGCATGCGTTGGTCGGACCGCAGCGACCGTTTCCTGCGCCCGGTGCGCTGGCTTGTCGTGTTGCACGGCTCAGAGGTATTGCCCGTCTCTCTTTTCGGGCTGGAGGCCGGACGCGATACCCGAGGCCACAGGATTCATGCCCCCGGCGCTCACGCCATCGAAAAGGCGGGCGACTACGAAGCCGTGCTTCGGGAAGCGTATGTGGTGGCCGATTACGCTGCGCGCCGGAATCAAATAGCAGAGCAGGTCAAGGCCTGCGCCGATTCGGCCGGCCTGCAGACCCAGGCCGAAGGCGTGCTGCTGGACGAAGTCACGGGCCTCGTCGAGTGGCCGGTTGCGGTGGTCGGTTCGTTCGATGAGGCGTTCCTGGAGGTGCCCGCCGAGGCGCTGGTCAGTTCGATGCGCGAACACCAGAAGTCGTTCCCGCTGTTCACCGGGGATGGAAAGCTGGCGGCACGCTTCATCACCGTAGCCAATCTCGAGAGTGAGCAGCCGGAACTGATGGTTCAAGGTTTCGAGCGTGTAATTCGCCCGCGCCTGGCTGACGCACGATTCTTCTATGAGCAGGATCGCCAGCGCCCGCTGGCCGATCGCATGGAGCGACTCGGCGAAATGCTGTTCCAGGAGCGGCTTGGTTCGCTGGCCGACAAGGCCGGCCGCCTCAAGGGTCTCGCCGCGGCGCTCGCACCGGCGTTCGACGCCGACCCGACCGCTTGCGCCCGCGCGGCCCTGCTGTGCAAGTGCGACCTGCTGACCGAAATGGTCGGCGAGTTTCCCGAGCTGCAGGGCATCATGGGCCGCTATTACGCGCAAGCCGACGGCGAGCCGGAAACCGTGGCCGCGGCGATAGAGTCGCACTACCTGCCGCGGCATGCGGGCGACGAATTGCCCGAAGATCCGACCGGTCGCGCGCTCGCGGTCGCCGACCGCATGGATTCGCTGGTCGGCGTGTTCGCCGCCGGGAAGAAGCCCAAGGGCGGCAAGGATCCTTTTGCGCTGCGGCGCGCTGCGCTCGCAGTGGTCAGAATACTGGACCAATCGCGTTGTCCGCTTTCGCTGGACGAGTTGATCGACAACGCGGCCGATGCGCTGAAGGCCCAGGTGCCGGTTTCTGAAGAAGACCGCGACGAGATCCGGCGTTTCCTGGATGAGCGACTGCGCTCGCATCTTGGCGAACGGGGTATCGAAACCAACACGCTGCACGCGGTCACCGCCGGCGCCGACAGTCCCGTGGCCGACTTCGTCGATCGAGCCGTAGCGGTTCAGGCGTTCGCGGACGACCCCGAAGTCGAGAGCCTGATCGCGGCCAACAAGCGCGCGGCCAACCTGCTGGAACAGGCGGGTGAAATCGAAATTTCGGAAATAGATGCAAGTTCGCTGCATTTGGGTTCAGAAAAGCGCCTTTTCGAAGAACTTGTTGAAAGCGAGAAAGCCGTAGAAGAACGCTTGGGCGAACGCGATTACCCGGCCGTGCTGAAACGCCTGGCCGGGTTGCGGCCGGCGCTGGATCGGTTCTTCGACGATGTGATGGTGATGGTCGACGACGAAAGACTCAGGACCAACCGTCTCGCCCTTTTGAGTCGACTGCGCGCGCTGTTCCTTCGCATCGCCGACGTCGCTAAGCTTGGACGCGCATGAAACCGCCGCTGCTGATCGAAGCCGAATTGCTGGGCAATGCCGAGGAGCCCGCGCGGGCGCGCTGGCTGCCGCTGCTCTCTGAACTCAAGCAGCTCGAGTGGCCGCTGGTGCTGGTTGCGGCACGCCCCGACCGATGGGCCCCGACGCGCAACCGGGTAGACCGTGCGTTCATGCGGCAAGCCGATTTCGAGGCCGAGATACGGCGCGCCGGCGGCGCCCTGGACGCCATCATCTACCTGGACCTCGGCTTGTTCGGCCGCAAACGGCAGTATCAACGAAATATGGCCGACGTGGCCAATCGCTACGACTGCAATCTCGAGAACATCCAAGCCATCGTCAAGCCGGGGAAGATTGCCGACGCCCTCGAAGGCGTTATCGGCTCGGTCGAGCGCATCGAAGGCCAGGCGCAGTTCAGAAAGGCGCTGGAAAAATCACTGAAGGAATTCCGGGCCGCGAAATAATTCGCGACCCGGCCTGCACATCTGATCTAGATATCGAGATTGGAGACGTTGAGCGCGTTGGTCTCGATGAAGTCGCGGCGGGGCTCCACTTCGTTGCCCATCAAGGTAGCGAATATGGCGTCGGCCGCCACTGCATCCTCAATGGTCACGCGCAACAGCCGTCGGGTCTCCGGATTCACCGTGGTGTCCCAGAGCTGGTCCGGATTCATTTCACCAAGACCCTTGAAGCGCTGGATACTTCGGCCTTTCTTGCTTTCTTCCATCAGCCAGCTGTAGACGTCTGAAAAACGACGCACCGGGTGCTGCTGATTGCCGCGCTCGATACGCGCATCCTCACCGATAAGATCGTGGACCGAGGCACCGATCCTGGCCATTGCCCGGTACTCACTGCCCTGGAAGAACGTGGCGTCCAGCACCGTGTCCTGACTGATACCCTGGCTGACCCGGCTGACGACGACGCCGCCGTTTTCCAGTCCGGTCAGAGTCCAGCGCACGCCGGCCGGCGATGCGGCTTCCAGGCGCGACTTGAAGCGCGTCATCCAGCCCTCTCGGTCGAAACCAGGTTCCATTGAAAATGGTTCAAAATCAATAAGTTGGTTGATGACCGTCGCATCGTAGCGGCGCTCCAGCCGGCGCGCGGCCAGGCTGGCGGTGTGGAATTCCGTCAACAGTGTATTGAGCGCATCGCCATGAACCGGCGGCTGCTCGCTGCCCGGCAACAAGCGGGCCCCGTCCAGCGCGCGGTCGATCAGGTAGCGCACCAGTTCGTTTTCATCCTTCAGATACCATTCCTGCTTGCCCTGCTTGATCTTGTAAAGCGGCGGCTGCGCAATGTAGATGTAGCCACGGGCAATCAGTTCGGGCATCTGGCGGTAGAAGAACGTCAGCAAAAGCGTACGGATATGCGAACCGTCCACGTCGGCATCGGTCATGATGATGATGCGGTGGTAGCGCAGCTTGTCGATGTTGAATTCGTCCTTGCCGATGCTGGTACCCAGCGCGGTGATCAAGGTGCCGACTTCGGCCGAACTCAGCATTTTGTCGAACCGCGCTTTCTCCACGTTCAGGATCTTGCCCTTGAGTGGAAGTATGGCCTGAAATTTGCGATTACGGCCTTGCTTGGCCGAACCGCCGGCGGAGTCGCCCTCCACGATGAACAGTTCGGAAAGGGCGGGATCCTTTTCCTGGCAGTCCGCGAGTTTGCCCGGCAGGCCCGCGATGTCGAGTACGCCTTTCCGGCGGGTCATGTCGCGGGCCTTTCGCGCGGCCTCGCGGGCCCGGGCAGCCTCGATGACCTTGGACATGATCGTGCGCGCATCCTGCGGATTTTCAAGGAGAAAGTCGCGCAGTTGTTCGGCCAGGGTGGCTTCCACGGCAGCCTTGACTTCGCTCGAGACCAGCTTGTCCTTGGTCTGCGACGAGAACTTGGGGTCGGGCACCTTCACCGACAGCACGGCGATCAGGCCTTCGCGGCAATCGTCACCGGTCACCTGGACCTTGGCCTTCTTGGCCAGGCCGCTCTCCTCGATATAGCCGTTGAGCGTGCGGGTAAGCGCAGCCCGGAATCCGGCCAGGTGCGTCCCGCCGTCGCGCTGGGGGATGGTGTTGGTAAAACAGTACACGCTTTCCTGGTACGCATCGGTCCACTGCAATGCGGCTTCAACCGTGATGTCGTTGCTGTCGGCCTCGAAGTGGAGCGCGTTGGGGTGCAAAGGTGATTTCTTGGCGCCCAGATGCTCGACGAATGAGCGGATGCCGCCTTCGTATTCGAACAGGTCGCGCTTGTCGGTGCGCTCGTCGATCAACTCGATCGCGACGCCTGAGTTCAGGAAGCTCAGCTCACGCAGCCGGCCTGCGAGGATGTCGTAATGGAACTCGACATCGGTGAAAACCTGTCGGCTCGGCAGGAACCGGATTTCGGTGCCGGTCTGATCGCTTTCCGAGGTGGCTTCAAGCGGCGACTCCGGCACGCCCATGCTGTAGGTCTGGGTCCAGCGCTTGCCCTGCCGGTGAATCACCAGGTCCAGGCGCTCGGACAACGCGTTGACCACCGACACACCGACGCCGTGCAAGCCTCCCGACACCTTGTAGGAGTTGTCGTCGAACTTGCCGCCTGCGTGCAGGACGGTCATGATCACCTCGGCGGCAGATTTGCCTTCCTCATGGTGCATATCTACAGGAATACCGCGGCCGTTGTCGGTAACGCTGGCCGAACCGTCCGGATGCAGGCGCACTGTGATCTTGTCGCAGTGGCCGGCCAGCGCTTCATCGATGGAGTTGTCGACAACCTCGAAGACCATATGATGCAGGCCGGTACCGTCATCGGTGTCACCAATGTACATGCCGGGGCGCTTGCGAACCGCGTCCAGCCCCTTGAGTACCTTGATGCTGTCGGATGAATAAGTTTCGTTCATGCTTGAGTCCGGTGGAAAGACGCCCGTAGCCAACGATTGCCTGTGTCTGTGTTGCCGATAAAAGGACTTCGCAGGCCTTGTTCCCGCGGCGTCCGAAACGGCTTGAATCAACCTGATTGATTATAACACTGCATGAATTTGACCCTGTTCCACGTGGAACAATCCAGCATCCGCGTCGTCGATGTTTTCAACCGCCGTAATCCAGGCCTGGTTGGGCTGTGACCGGAGCCACCCGAGCAGCCGCGCCAGATGGTAGGAATCGAGCTCGGACACCGGATCGTCCAGCAGCAATACCGGCTCGCAATCCGCGCGATGAGCAAGGCCCATTTGACCCAGCTTCAGCATGAGCGCGACCAGTTTCATCTGTCCCCGCGAAAGGCGCGGGGCCGCCAGCCGGTCACCCGCCCGAATGGCCAAGTCACCCCGGTGGGGCCCATCCCGGGTGAACCCCTGGTCAAGGTCACGCTCCCGAGTCTCACGCCATTTCTCCAGATATTCCTGGGCCGTGTGCGCCGAGGGCCGGTAGGTCAGGCCGATCTTGCCCACGTGGAATTCGAGGTCGGACTCCAACGCTTCGAGCGCATTCTGCAGTGACGATACATACCTGTTTCTGAGGGACTCAACTGCTGCTGCGGCTTCGGCCATCGGTCGCTCCAACGCCTCCAGCAAAGGCGGCGCCGCGCCGGAACGGAGGGCGGCGTTGCGCTGGCGGAGCAGACGGCTATAGCGCCGCCAGTCTCCCAGGTACGATTGTTCCACGTGGAACAACCCCCAGTCGAGGAAGCTCCGACGATTCGCCGGGGCACCCTCGACCAGCACGTGGTTCTCGGGATCGACCAGTACAACCGGCAGCATCCGGGCAAACTCGCTCATCTTCGTCGTTGGCTGCCGATTGATTCGGCCGGTCCAGTCCGAGGCGCTGCGCTCCACGCCCGCCTGGCCATCGGGATTCACCGTCCTGGCAACCACCCGCAGCAGCTTGCTGCCGTCCCGAATCAGCGGCGAGATGCTGTTGGCCCGAAACGACCGGCCGCGGGCCAGCACGTGAATAGCCTCCAGCACACTGGTCTTCCCGGCGCCGTTCTCGCCGAACAACCAGTTGAGCCCGGGCGCCGGGCTCAGCGAGGCGGAATCCAGGTTTCGGAAATTCTCTATGCGTAACGCAGTGAGCAGCAAAGGAGAAGGAGATACCAAATGGCCAACGCCAATGGTAAGCCCAAGTGAACCATCGCCGGGCGCGGGCAGCTTTTTGAGTTCAAATCTGACTTCTAACCTCAGAACCATTTCGCCAAGCGCTGATGAGGGCACCTTGGCCAGGTGCGGCGGCTTCCAAATTCGACTTCAAACCCATTTCGCCAGCAAGCGTGCAGCGCGTGGCGAAATGACTTCGACTTAAAAGCCGCTGCACCAGGCCTGGTAGCCCTCATCAGCGTGAGGCGAAATAAGATTTATCCAGGGCCGCCACACACAGGCATGGGCAAGCCGCCAGCCAGCAGGCCGAGCGGGGCCGGCCCGCCTACAACTTCAACGGCATGACCACCTGGCGAACGTCGTCCTTGTCGACAGCCGTAATCAGGCAGGAGCTGTCGGCGCTTTTCAAGGAAAGCCTGGCTTTTTCCCCATCGATCGAGCCGAGCGCATCGAGCAGGTAATTGACGTTGAAGCCGACGACCAGGCCATCGTAGTTGTGTTCGGCCTCGATTTCCTCGGTCGCTTCTTCTTGCTGTGGGTTGTGAGCGACGATGCGGATCGCGCCTTCGTTGGATTCGATCCGAACCCCGCGGTACTTCTCGTTCGACAGGATCGCCGCGCGTTGCAACGATCGGATGAAATCCTGGCGAACCAGCGTCATGCCCTTGTCCTGGCTCATCGGGATCACGGCTTCGTAATCCGGGAAGCGTCCGTCGATCAGTTTGCTGGTCAGGGTCAGACCACGGCGGCGGACCTGGACAAAATTGTTGCCCAGCGCGATTTCTACCGGCTCATCCTCGGAAGACAGAATGCGCGCGAGTTCGACCACGCCCTTGCGGGGCAGAATCAGCGAACGTCCGTCGCCCTGGACGTCGGCTTCGATCTCGGCCAGAGCCAGACGGTGCCCGTCGGTGGCGACGGCACGCAGCATGCCATTGCGGAATTCCATAAGCAGGCCGTTGAGGTAATGCCTGACATCCTGGTTGGCCATGGCGAACGATGTCTTCTCCAGCAACCAGCCCAGGCGCTGCTCGGAGACCGTCAGCCGATCGGCGTCGCTGCCGGAATCGCTTGAGGGAAACTCGGCGGCCGGCAGAGTGGCCAGCGTAAACCGGCTTCGCCCGGCATGAACGGCGAGCTTTTCGCCGTTGAGTTGTATATCCAGGCGCACGCCTTCGGGGAGGGCTTTGCAGATATCGACCAATTTGCGCGCAGGTACGGTCACGCTCCCGGGTTGAGCGACGTCGGCTGAAACCTGGCCCACCATTTCGACTTCCATGTCAGAACCGGTGATCTTCAGCCCGTCATCGTCGACTTCGAGCAGGAAGTTGGCCAATACCGGTAGCGTTTGACGACGCTCGACGACCCCGACCACCTGTGTGATGGGCACCAGCAGCGCTTCGCGTTGGATGGAAAACTTCATGGTTACTCCTGAGTCACGCCCAAATGGTTCTGATTGTGGTTTTATAGTATTTATTAAAAAACCAGTAATAGTAATGCCTGTGGGTTATCGAAAATACGCTGAAACCCTTTTATTTTCAACAACTTGAAGCCGATCTCCGACTGTACGCCTTGCCTTGCAAGTTGTGGATAAGCACTGGATGAATTGCCGACCTCATTTCATCCCAATGTTATCCACAGGTTATATTCCACCTGTTCAACAGGTTTATCCCGCCAGTTCCCTCAACAGCTTCGCCTGGTCTTCCCGCAGGCGCGCATCCGTTTCGCACAAGCTCTCGATTTTACGACACGCGTGCAGCACGGTGGTATGGTCCCGGCCGCCAAAAGCGTCGCCGATTTCGGGCAGTGAATGCTGAGTCAGCGCCTTCGCCAGAAACATCGCCATCTGGCGGGGCCGGGCGATGTTTCGTGTCCTGCGTTTCGACAGCAGGTCGGTGACGCGCAGCTGGTAGTGCGCGGCGACCACTTTCTGGATGTTTTCCAGGTTCACCTGCCGATCGTGCACCGCCAGAACGTCTCTGAGAATCTCGCGCGTGTAGTCCTCGTCGATGGTTCGCCCGGAAAAACGCGCGTTGGCAATCAGTGAATTAAGCGCGCCCTCGAGATCGCGCACGTTCGAGCGCATGCGGCGCGCGATGAGCATCGCGACACTCTCGTCCAGGTCCATCCCGGCCTCGATCGCCTTCTTCATCAGGATCGCCACCCGCGTTTCGAAGTCCGGCGGCTCGATCGGCACAGAGAGCCCCCAGCCAAATCGCGACCGCAGGCGGGCCTCGATGCCCTCGACTTCCTTTGGATAGCGGTCGCAGGTCAGGATGATCTGCTGGCGCGATTCGAGTAGCGCATTGAAGGTATGGAAGAATTCTTCCTGCGAACGGTCCTTGCCGGCGAAGAACTGGATGTCGTCGATCAGCAGCGCGTCGACACCCCGGTAGCGCGCCTTGAAAGCGTCGATGGACGCGTGGCGCAGCGCCTGGATCATCTCGCTGACGAATTTTTCCGAGTGCAGGTAGACGATCTTGAAATCCGGATTGCGCTCGGCCAGTTCATGCCCTATCGCGTGCAGCAAATGGGTCTTGCCGAGCCCGGTGCCGCCGTACAGCAGCAACGGGTTGTACGCCTTGCCTGGATCCTGGGTGACCTGCTGGGCCGCGGCGAATCCGAGCTCGTTGGACTTGCCGAGTACGAAATTGTCGAACTGGTAGCGGTCATCGAGGCCGGCACTGAAGCCCTTGCCCGAGCGCGATCGTGCAGGCGCGACGCTTTTGTCGCGGTTGCCGCCCACCACGACCTTGATGCTGTCTTTTTCAAATCCGTTGCCGGAGAAAAAATCACGAATCAGCGGCATGTATTGATCGTTGACCTGTTCGCATACGAAATCGTTGGGTGCAAGCAGGCGAACCTCGCCGGAGCCCGTCAATTCGGGCTGAAGCGGGCGCAACCAGGTGTTGACCTCTTCGAGCGCGATTTCGCGCTCGAGACGTTCGAGACAGCGCTTCCACAATGTCGTCGGATTGTTCAACTTGGTCTGATCGGCCCGGGGCTGTAGGCGAGAGTATGGACCAGCAGTATACGTGTCGGCAATTGCGTACGCACCATGCTTGCGGCCCGGCCGGCGATCAGAGCGTCAAAGTTGCGCGCAGCCCCGATAAAACGGTATAATCTCGCTCTTTTTCGTCGCTGGCGCCGACGCAGGTCGCCGCGCCACCGTAAACTTTTTGCCTGAGGTATTTGGATCATGAAACGTACTTTCCAGCCAAGCAAGCTCAAGCGCGCCCGTCGACACGGTTTTCGCGCACGCATGGCCACGCGCTCCGGTCGCGCGATCATCAATTCCCGCCGTGCTCGCGGTAGAAAGCGTCTGTCGGCCTGACACGACAGCCGAGTAGACCGGGCGGTTTTGCGTCGCAGGCCTCGACTATCGACTGTCCGCGCCGGGTTTCGGACGAAGGGAACAGCGACATGATAAAGGCGGGCTTTCCCCGCGAGGCCAGGTTGCTGTCAGGCGTCGAGTTCAAGCGCGTCTTCGATGCCCGGCAAGTCGAATCAAACCGCTATTTTCGCATTCACCGGGCTGGCCGACCCGAATCCGAAGATCGACCGGTGCCTTGCCCATCGCCCGGTGCCCGACTGGGGCTGGCGATCGCAAAGCGCGTTGCGCGCCGGGCTGTGGATCGAAATCGTATTCGTCGCATTGCGCGTGAAACGTTTCGTCAGCGCCGGCATCTCCTGCGATCGGCCGATTTCGTAGTGCTCGCCAAGCCACCGGCGACCGAAGCGGATTCCCGAACGCTGAAACTCGCTCTCGAACAACTCTGGTTACGGTTTGAATCGTCATGAATACCCGAACGCTGCTGCTGCTTCTGCTCGCCTTCCTCGGCTTCATGCTGTACGTCGAATGGCAAAGCGATTACGCCAATCCCGTGCCGGCTCCCGTAGAGGATCTTCCGGGTGAACGGCAGGGGACCATTGACCAGGCCGAAGAAGAAGCCGACCTGCCTGATCTGCCGGATGCCGGCCCGCAGGCCCAAACACAACCTTCGGCCGAAAGCGACGATGCCGCGGTCCCGAGCGCTGCAGTAGCGCGGTCGGGCCAGCGAATCGAAGTCGAAACCGACCGGGTAGTCGCCGAGATCGACCCGACCGGTGGCACGTTGACCAGCCTCAAGCTCAAGCAATATCCGGTCAGCGTCGATGCGCCGGACCAGCCCTTCGAACTGCTCAGCGACGAGTTGACGGATTTCCATATCGCGCAGGCCGGGCTCATCGATCCGGAAAGGCGCGCGCCCAATCACACCACGACCTACCGGTTCGATCGGCAGTACTACGAACTCGCCAATGACGCGGATAGCGTCGCCGTACCGTTGACATGGCGCGACGAAAATGGACTCGAAGTCGTTCAGACCTGGGTGTTCAGGCGGGATGATTACGTTGTCGAACACCGTTTCGAGATCCGCAACCAGGGCACCACGACCTGGCAGGGTAGCCGCTATCTCCGCCTGCAGCGTGCCGGCGGCAGCGGTTCCAGCGGCATGACTTTCACCAATCCCGAGCGGATCAGCTTCAACGGCGCGGCTGTCTACAGCCCGGAAGACAAATTCCAGAAACTGAAGTTCGGCGATTTCGCCGAAGAGCAGTATCGCAATACGATCACCGGCGGCTGGGCCGGCATGGTGGAGCACTATTTCCTGACCGCCTGGATTCCGCCGGCTGAACAGTCGGCGCAGTACACGACGCGGTTGATCGATCGGCACACGCCGAACCGCTACGCATTAACCGTCACTTCGACGCCCGTACCGGTGCCGGCCGGCGAAACCCACGTGTTCGAGTCCCGCTTCTTTGCCGGCCCCAAGAACCAGAACCGCCTCGACGAAGTCGCGCCCGGGCTGGGGCTGACCGTCGACTACGGCATATTTACCGTTTTCTCAAAGCCGCTCTTCTGGCTGCTCGATCACATCCACGACGTGGTCAAGAACTGGGGCGTCGCTATCATCCTGCTGACCCTGCTCATCAAGCTGGCGTTCTACAAGCTCACCCAGGCGCAGTTCCGATCCATGGGCAAGCTTCGCAAGCTGCAGCCGAGAATTGCGCAGCTCAAGGAGCGCTACGGCGACGACCGACAGAAGTTCGGCCAGGCCATGATGGAAATCTACAAGAAGGAAAAGGTCAACCCCCTCGGCGGTTGCCTGCCCATTCTTGTCCAGATTCCGATCTTCATTGCGCTGTACTGGGTGCTGCTGGAATCGGTCGAGCTCCGCCAGGCCAGCTTCCTCTGGGTGCCCGATCTCAGCAAGCCCGATCCTTTGTTCATCCTGCCGGTGATCAACGGCGCGTTCATGATCATCACCCAGCGCCTGACCCCGGCCGCCGGCATGGACCCGATGCAGCGCAAGATCATGCAGTTCCTCCCCGTTGCGTTCGCTGTGCTGTTCGCGTTTTTCCCGGCGGGCCTCGTGCTGTACTGGGCATCGAACAGCGGCATTTCGCTGCTGCAGCAGTGGTACATCCTGCGGCAGATCGACGCCGAGGACGCGCGCGCTCGCGCCTAGGAAATCCCGGCAAAACGCACGCGCCCGCTCGCTGCGTTTTGCTGAGGTTTCGTAGAACTCATGACTGAAACGATCTGCGCCATTGCCACGCCACCCGGCCGCGGTGGCGTCGGTGTCGTACGGATTTCCGGAACGTCGATCGATGACCTGTCCAGGCGACTGATCGGCTGTTTGCCCGAGCCGAGACGCGCGGCGCTGGTCAAGGTTCTCGATGCCGACGGTCAACCGGTAGATACCGGCCTGGCGTTGTACTTCCCGGCCCCGCATTCGTTTACCGGTGAAAACGTGCTGGAATTGCAGTTGCACGGCTCGCCCGTAGTGCTGGAAATGGTGTTGCGCGCGTGCGTCGCGGCCGGCGCGCGCCGGGCCGGCCCGGGTGAATTCAGCCAGCGTGCTTTCATCAACGACAAGCTGGACCTGGCCCAGGCCGAGGCGATCGCCGACCTGATTGCCGCCAGTAGCGAGCAGGCTGCGCGTGCGGCGACGAGAAGTCTGGAAGGCGTATTTTCGAAACAGGTTCACGCGCTGGCCGACCGGGTGATCGAACTTCGGG
>Ga0209936_1000625_pt1 | contig 21001 bp, 15 predicted proteins | sample SalPonR1_A_D1_MG_FD_185694 | JGI IMG/M metagenome (GOLD analysis project Ga0209936, IMG submission 185694) | Salt pond soil microbial communities from South San Francisco under conditions of wetland restoration - Salt Pond MetaG R1_A_D1_MG... ... | reverse complement strand
GGTTAGAATGGCTTAAACAGGTTAAAGCAGAAACAGGAATGCTTATTTCAACCGAAGTGGCCAATGTAAAACATGTGTACGAATCATTAAAAGCGGGTATTGATATGATATGGATTGGTGCACGAACAACCGCAAACCCTTTTGCTATACAGGAAATTGCTGATGCTGTCAAAGGGATAAAAATCCCTGTTTTAGTCAAGAATCCTGTTAATCCGGATGTTGAATTATGGATTGGTGCCATAGAACGTTTATATAATGCAGGGATTACAAACATTGGAGCTATTCATCGCGGTTTCTCTGGTTTTGAAAAAAGTATTTACCGCAATATACCCCAGTGGCAAATTCCTATTGAATTAAAAACCAGAATACCGCAAATTCCATTAATTTGTGACCCAAGTCATATAGCAGGGAAAAGAGCATTACTAAAAGAAATCTCTCAAAAAGCAATGGATTTAAATTTTGATGGTTTGATGATTGAATCGCATATTAATCCTGATAGTGCATGGAGTGATGCAAAACAACAAATTACTCCCAAAGCCCTAGAAAAGCTTTTAGATAGCTTGATTATCCGTCAAGAAGTTCCTCCCGGAATATCCTATGAAACACTGGATGATTTACGTTTTAGAATTGACCAGTGTGATGATGAAATATTAGATATGATCGAGAAAAGAATGAATTTGGTGCATTCTATAGGTTTATATAAAAAAGAAAATAATATGACTATTCTACAATCCGGGCGGTGGGAGCAAATTTTAAAAAGAAATATTAATAAGGGCTTACAAAAAAACTTAAAGACTGACTTTGTTACCAAAATTTTTAAAACCATCCATCAGGAATCGATCAATGAGCAAACAAAAATCATGAATTATAAGTCTGAGGCTTAGATTAAGGCTAAGGGTTAGGCTTAGTTATAATTTTAATACCAAAAAATTATTTTAATCTTAACTCATACAAATCGGTACGACGGTCGCGCATATTTTTAACGCTTCCGTATCGGTTTAATTCAGCAATCAAATCCAGATCTACATCAACGACCAGAATCATCTCGGTATTTGGTGTAGTTTCTGCTTTTATACCATTGATAGGAAATGAAAAATCACAAGGGGTAAAAACACCGGATTGTGCATACTGAATATCCATGTTATGAACTTTGGGCAGGTTCCCAACAGCACCTGCAATAGCTACATAACACTCATTCTCTATAGCCCGGGCTTGTGCACAACTCCGAACTCTGGAGTATCCATTTTGGGTGTCGGTTAAAAAAGGTACAAATAATATTTTCATTCCTTCCTGTGCAAGAATTCGCGACAATTCGGGAAATTCAACATCATAACAAATAACTATTCCAACGGGACCGCAATCGGTTTCAAACACTTCAATCTTATTTCCTCCCTTTACGCCCCAGTATTTCATCTCATCAGGGGTTACATGAATTTTTTCATACTGTTCATACGTTCCGTTACGACGCACTAAATAACCAACATTATATAACGCATCACCGATTAAATAAGGCATACTTCCGGTAATGATATTTACATTGTAACTAATGGCCAGTTTTAAAAACCGTTCTAACATCTCATCGGTATAGGTTGCCAGCTGGCGAATTGCTTCAGGTTCTGACAAATCATTATATTTAGCCATTAAGGGAGCATTAAAAAATTCGGGAAACAAAGCAAAATCACTTTTATACCCCGAAACAGCATCAACAAAAAACTCTACCTGTTCAAAAAGCTCGTCAACAGTTTTATATTGCCTCATTTGCCATTGAATCAATCCTAACCGTACTACTGATTTTTGCGTAGAAAGCTTTTTGGTTTTCTTCGTATAATAAATATTATCCCATTCCAGTAGAACAGCATAGCTCTTAGATTCATCATCACCAGGCATATAATCGGTTAAAATTTTTTTTACATGAAAATCATTGGCTATCTGAAAGGTTAACGTAGGATCGTATATTTCTTTTAATTTAACTTTCTGAATATACTCTTTAGGTGAAAGATCCTTTTCATATTTATGATAATAAGGGATACGTCCGCCAAAAACAACGGCTTTTAAATTAAACTTCTCACATAATTCTTTTCGGGCATCGTATAATCTGCGTCCTAACCTTAACCCACGATACTCCGGTTTAATAAACACTTCGATTCCATAAAGTACATCTCCTTTAGGGGTATGGGTATTAAACGTGTAACTTCCGGTAATTTCTTTATAGGTATGTTCATCGCCAAAATGGTCATACTTAATAATTAAGGAAAGGGCACTACCCACAACTACACCGTTAACAACAACAGCAATCTGGCCATCAGGGAATACCTCCAGTAATTTTTGTAAATGAGATTCTTTCCAGTAAGCACCCGGCCAGTTCGGATAAGCTTCCATCATGGATGCTTTAAGTTCTTTGTAATCATCTATTTTTAGATGTCGTAATTCTACTGATTGTATTTCTTCCATCGTATAGTTAAAATCAGGATATCAAAAGTCTAAAATTACACAATAAAGTATTATCCTTAATAAAAAGTTAATGTTTAAAGTATCATCACTTTCTTTTTACAATAAACCATGGATTTAAAAGCTCTTTTTTATTATATATTAAGGGTGTTTTTGCGTCTTTCTCCATGATTTCACATCCGCTATATAAAGCAATAGCATGGCCGGCTGCTGTATCCCATTCCATCGTTGGGGCAAACCGGGGATATATATCTGCCCTGCCTTCGGCAACCATTACAATTTTTAAGGAACTCCCCTTAGAAATAAATTCGATTGCTCCAAACTGTTTTTTTAACGTATCGATAAATTCTTCTGTTTCTTTATTCATATGCGAACGGCTTCCTACTACAGTATATTTATCTTTTTTGCTAAAGACAGGAAGTTTTTGGGACAATTCGATGAATTTATCAAAGTTAAGATCATCAATATCTAAATTAAATACCGAGGTTTTAAAAGCACCAACTTCTTTTAATGCCATATAAAAATCATTCAAACATGGAGCATAAACAACTCCGCCAACAGGAAGGCCATGATTGATTAATGCAATATTAACCGTAAACTCGCCATTTCTTTTGATAAATTCTTTGGTTCCATCGAGAGGATCTACTAACCAATAATACTCCCATTTCGATCTTTCTTCATAAGCAATATCTTTACCTTCTTCACTAAGAATTGGAATATTGGTTGATTTAAGTAAATCTACAATTATCTCATGTGCACGTTTATCTGCAAGAGTTAATGGAGAATCGTCTGATTTAATCTTTATATCAAAATCTTCAGAATGATAAACGTTTAAAATTTCTTTTCCTGCCTTAAAAGCAGCTTTTACAGCTACTGTCATTAATTCTTTATAGTTTATCATAAAAAAATATTTTTAGAGATATATTAAATTTAAGATAACAACGGTTACTACCATATAAATTAACGTTAATGGAGCACCAACTCTGAAAAAATCTTTAAAAGAGTATCCGCCCGGACCATAAACCATTAAGTTTGTTTGATATCCATGAGGAGTAATAAAATTGGCTGCGGCAGCAAAGGATACAACCAAAACAAAAGGAACCGGATTGAGATCCAGGTTTGCAGCCATTGTAAGTGAAATGGGAAAAATTATGGCAACTGCTGCCTTATTGGTTATATAAGCAGCCAATATTGCTGTTATAAAATAAATACCAAATAAAAGACCTATTTTACCTAAAGGCAAAAACGTAGTAATAACCAAATCAGCAATTAAGTCAGCCGCTCCTGATTTTATCATTGCTGTTCCTAAAGCCAAAGCCAGAGCAATAATCATGGCCAGGTTATAATCCACTGCTTTATAGAGCTCTTTGGGGTTAGCAATTTTCATAGCTATCACAACCATTAACAGTACAACCAATCCCATAAATAAAGAAACAATGTTAAGTGCAGCCAGTAAGATGGTTAACACTGTTCCTCCGAGTAATGTCCAAACCTTGTAGGTTTCAATTTTTTGAAAATCTTTAACTTTTGAAATAAAATAAAAATCCTGCGTATGATTTGAACGGCTGATAAAGTCGGCACCGGTGAAAAGGAGTAGGACATCACCGGGTTTAATGACGATATCACCAATTTTACCCGAAATCCGTTCTCCGTTCCTATGAACAGCAATAACAGCAGCATCATATTTCGCTCTGAAACGAATCTCCTTTACGGTTTTGTTTATCATCGATGAGTTGTGAGAGATAACTATTTCAACCACTTCGGTTTGTTTCTTTTTATAAAGCATACCTACCGATGGAAGTCGTAAACCAATATCTGAATTAATCATCTCAACAATGGTCTCGGTATCACCAGCAAAGATTAACAGATCATCTTTTTGAAGGATTACATTAGGTTTTACCGATGATATTTTAAATGATCTACGTATAATTTCGACCAGAAACAACCCTTTTAAATTTCGCAAATTGGCTTCTTCTATCGTTTTACCAATTAATTTTGAATCTTTACGAATTTCAGCTTCTACCAAATACTCTCTGGTACTGGCAGAAAATTTCTCGATTAAATCTAATTTATTAGGCAATAATTTTTCGCCAAAAAATAATAAATAAAAAAAACCGATAACAATCATTGGAACACCCACATATGCAAACTCAAAAATATTTAATGACTCCATCTCCGGAAAAATCTTTTGGTCAATGACCATCCCGTTTACAATAAGGTTGGTTGATGTTCCGATAAGTGTTGCGCATCCACCCAGAATTGCAGCATAAGACAATGGCATTAAAAATTTTGATGGAGATATATTGTTTCTTTTGCACCAACTATTTACATAAGGCATCATCACGGCTACAAGAGGTGTATTATTTAAAAAAGCAGAAAAACCAGATATAATTATAGTCATCCGGCTTAAGAACCCCCGATAACTTCTCGCTGATTTAAATATCCGGTCAAAAAGAATTTCTACAACCCCCGTCTGCCTGATGATGTCCCCTAAAAGAAGCAATAAAATAATTACGGCTAATTGTTCATTGGCAAAACCACTTAAAATTTCGCGGGGAGTAAGAATTCCGAAGAAACCCAGGGTTACAGCTGCTATAACAAAAGTAAAGGTGGTTCCCAGTAGCTCTTGATATAAAGAAAACAGTATAAATAAAATTACGATAAATACTACAATTAATTCAAATGTAATCATTATATCAAGTTGGTTAAACAATAAAAAGCTTTATTAAGTATTACTAAGAATACTTAATAAAGCTATTCATTAAATTTGTTTAGTCATTTATTCTTTCTCATTTCTCAAAAAAATGCTTTCACAACAAAAATAAGAATAAAGGACTATTGAACAAAGATTCGTCAATTTAATTCTATCGTTTAATTATTTTAAATGTTTGTAAAGGCTTCCCTGTCCGTGTCAAAATTTTCAAAAGATATTGTGAAGAAGTTAATCCGGATAAATCAACCCGATATGGACCTTCGGTATAATCCCAATTTTCTTTTAAAACAATTCTTCCATCCAAATCATACAATTCAATCATTGCAGACCTGACTTCATCCGATTCAAGGGAGACAAATATATGATCCGATGCTGGATTTGGGTAAACTTTTACCTCAACATTGTTTTCCAAAGGATTTTCAACAGATGTTATTTCAAAATCACCCTGATGAAATCCCTGGGTAAGGATATATGCAGATGATTCGAGGGTTTCAATTGCAATTTCACCTAAAGTCCAACTAATACTATAGTCTGAAGATTCAGAATAATTGCCTGCTGATGCAATTACCTGTGAAGAAATACTTTGTCCGAAGGAATATTCGCCCAAAACACAAAGAGCAAAAAAGATAATGAACTTTTTCATGATTTCGGAATTTAGATTTTTTTAAAGTTTAAAGATACAAAAATATTAAGCTAAATTCAATATACAATTACATGTCAAGCCTGTTTTTCATTTTACTATAAATTTGATTAAAAAGATATTGTGGCGAAAAGCTACGCCAGTTAAGGTTATCAAACTCTTCGCTAAAAGCAATATAATAATCAATATTATTATGGACAAATTCATTTTTGACATGCGGTTGAAAATGAATTCCTGCTATCCATCCATCTTCGATATCATCAAACCACTCCTCATAATATGAATCATCCGAAGCATGAAAATTTAAAATATTCTCACCAACTAAAATAAACTTGTTTACCCCATTATTTATTAATGGATCAATAACCTCCCGTTTCAAAAACATTACATCATTATACAAGGTATCATTCCATTCACCAATAAGTTCAATAATTGTAAATCCCTTATCATAATCTGTAAACAAGATTTTAAGATATAACGTTTCGGAGCCAAAATCATCCCACTGAGGGTGAATTAGATAATTATAAACTGAATGGGTAAACTCAAATTCACTGTATACTCTTCCATAAAAAGGAGAGCGCTCATCCTCTGATGCTATATAAAATTTACGCCATGAATAGAAGGGCTCAAGGAGATGCATAATATTTTACTTCAATTAATTAAAAATTATTGTTATTCAATAAAAATAATCTTTATTTTTACACTGGATTAAAACTTTAAATAATGAAAAAAACACTTTTTTTAATATTGCTGATTTTTCAATTTACGAGTTTTTTAAAATCACAAAATAAGCAAATAATAGTGGATAATAACAACCGTTTCGCTATTGATATTTACAAAAAGCTACAAGACAGTAATAACAATTTAGTCTTTTCTCCTTTCAGTATTTCTTCAGCCATGGCTATGACTTATGCAGGTGCTGAAAATAAGACAGCAAAAGAATTTCAAAAAATACTCTATTTTTTAGAAGACAAACCATTATTTCATCAGGAATTCGGTAAACTTTTCCAGGAAATTGTAGCCGATAAAAAAAGCAGTGTGGAATTCTACAATGCAAATTCCTTATGGATACAACAAAATTTTAAATTAAAGGAAGAGTTTCTGGATATTAATAAAAAACATTATTCTTCAGCCCTTTTTTATACAGACTTTTATCAAACCCAGAAAGCAGCCGGAGAAATTAACGGATGGGTTGAAAAAAATACACGGAACAAAATCACTGATCTTATTCAGCCTACAGCTTTAGGTCCGGATACAAAACTTGTATTGGTTAATGCACTGTATTTCAAGGGAGCTTGGGATACCCCCTTTAAAAAAGAAAAAAATACAAAAGATAAATTTACCATCTCAAAAAATGAAGAAGTTACCACTACCTTTATGAATGAGCAGGTAAAAACCTGGTACTACAAAGATTGTTTAAAAGAAATTATTGAAATTCCTTATGCCAATAAAGATTATGCCCTAATGATTATTTTACCTAAAAATTACCGGAAATTAAAATGGGTAGAACGTTTTTTATCGGTTAAGTGTATGGAAAGATATGAAAAGAAAAAAGAAAAATATAATGTAAAAATATCTATTCCTAAATTTAACATGGATAGTGAATTTAACTTAAAAGATTTATTTCAAGAACTTGGCATGAAAGAAGCTTTCTCCGGTGATGCTGATTTCTCGGGAATGACAGAAAAACCGAAATTATTTATTGATGAAGTAATCCATAAATCCACCATTAATGTAAACGAGGAAGGAACAGAGGCTGCAGCTGCAACAGCAGTAATTATGAGAAAAACGGCCGTATTGATAGAAAATGTTACATTCAAAGCAAATCGTCCTTTCATTTATGCCATTAAAAATACAAACGACGGAAGCATATACTTTTTAGGAAAAGTGGTTAATCCAGAAAATTAAATAAACACTACTAATATTAAAATTAATTATCATGAAAAAAATTTTTACTTTATTAATCTTAACAATAACTACACTCCAGTTATTTAGCCAGTCAGCAAAACAAGCACCTTTAAATGAAGATTTCAAAAAATTTATTAACCAAAAAACAAAACCAACCGGTTTTATCCCTTCGCCAACAACCTATGTTTTTAGCGATAAAATAAATGATGAGATTGCAAAATATGCTTTTCCTGAATCATATGATTTACGAGACGAAGGTTATGTTACTTCGGTTAAAGATCAGGGGCTTGCAGGCCATTGCTGGTCATTTGCTGCGATGGGAGCAATTGAATCGCGAAGTTTAGTTTTAGGGTTTAACGAGAATGATCTTGATTTATCCGAAAAAAATATGGCCACCTGCCATGGTTTTGAATGGGAAGAAGGAGGTAATCAATCCATAGCTACTGCTTATTTAACAAGATTACAAGGTCCAATACTTGAAACGCAGGACCCCTACGTTGATGATAACTTTAATTGTACTGATAGTGGAACAACCCCTCAATTTTATGTAACAGAATCAAATTTTTTACCACGAAATGCTGAAGTGGTAAAATATATGTTGATGAATTACGGAGCAATAGCTGTATCCTATCGACATGAAGAGGACGCTTATTATTCCTCAATTAATTCATATTATTACTCAGGAGACGAAGGCCCAAACCATGGTGTGTTATTAGTAGGTTGGGATGATAATAAATATACCTATGGAGGTACCGGTGCATGGATCATAAAAAACAGCTGGAGCTCAGATTGGGGTCAAGATGGCTATTTTTACATGTCTTATAATGATACCCACGCCCTCAGGAATGCTACCATCTATCCCACACGACAAGAAATTAATGAAGTGGATACCCTTTTAATGTACGATTATTTTGGAGAAGTTACTTCGTATGGTTTTGGTGATTCCAAGGATTATGCATTAGTAAAATATAATGTTTCCGAAGAACATTCGTTCAATAAAATTGGTACTTATATTGGAGCTTCTAATTCATATATCAGTATGGAGGTTTTTAAAACAAAAAATGGGGATCTGTTAACGGATACCCTGGCTAAAGCATACGATTTATTTGTTGAGCATCCGGGTTACCACACCTTTAATGTTCCTTTTACAACTTCCGGTGATATATATATTAAAATAAGTTATTATACCCCGAATGATTTTTATCCCATTCCGGTTGAATTTGAAAGTCCATCTTATGTATATCCCGATATTGAGTCAAATGTTGGCTGGATAAGCGACCATGGAAGTGAATGGGTTCCTGTTGGAGATGATACTGACTACCCCATCGATCTATGTATCAGAGCCTATGGAACGAAAAAAGGTATTAAAGCCGGTTTTACAGCTAACTATACAACGACTTGCATAAACTCAGAAGTAATTTTTACCGACCAATCGGCTGGTAATGTTGAAAATTATTACTGGGATTTTGGAGAAGATGCAACTCCTGCCACTGATAATACCCAGGGTCCAGTTACAGTTACCTGGGCAAGCGAAGGGTTTAAAACCATTAAACTTGTCGTTGAAAATGCAACAGGGGTGAAAGATTCTGTTGTCAGCTATAAATACCTGAATGTTAGTAGCGATATTAATGTAAAAATAACCCCTTTTGAAAGTTATAAATTAGCCAAAGGAGATTCTGTTGAGTTGATTGCTCATGGTGCAGACACTTATCACTGGTATCCCGAAGAATTAATTATAGGGAATATAAGCGATGTAAGTGTAAAAGTATCTCCGCCAACAGATACTACCATTTATGTTCTGGGGACCTTAGGTAGTTGTAACAATACAGATTCTATACGTATTATTGTTACCCAGGCTCCGGAGAATGATGATGTTTGTAATGCAATTCATTTAGACCTGAATGAGGAACTGGGCCCCTATTCAAATGCTTATGCAACGGTTCAGGAAAACGAACCACACCCGCCGCTGGGAGGTTGTAATCTTTCGGGCAACTGGTGCGATGGAGAAGGATTAGAAAACAGTGTCTGGTTTACTTTCACAGCACCCAGTTCCGGAAGAGTAAAAATTGAAACCAGTGGATTTGACAACCAAATAGCTGTTTGGGATGCCCTTGAATGTGATGATATCACAAGTGGTGTTGATAGTTTATATACTCTTTTAGCAGCCAATGATGATCATGATGCCCCAGATTATTCTGCCACCATTGATGAAGTAGCTGATTTAGAGCCTGGAAAATTATACTGGCTACAAATGGATGGAAGTGCCGGAGGTGCTGAAGGAGAGTGCACAATAGAAATAACCGAAACCTGGCCGGTATCCATTGATAAGGTTAAAAATCCGGATTTCAATATCTACCCAAATCCAAATACCGGACAATTTAAGGTTGATCTTAGCAACTTAAATAACCTGAATGAAAACATTAAAATTCAGATTATTAACACTGACGGAACACTCTTAAAACAAATAGAAGGTGTTGCCCATAAAAAAGAATACGAACTTTCAATTGAACGAAAAGGGTTATTTATGATTAGAATTATTTCCCCTGATAATCATTTTACATTACCCGTTATCGTTAACTAATAAAATATTATCCAGAATAAATAAAGGGTATCCATTCACAGATACCCTTTATTTATGTATTTTTATATCATTAAAAATATTTAAAATGATAAAATATTACCTTTCATTTTTATTTATTGTGCTCTTTTATTCCATAAAAGCTCAGGATTTTAATGAGTACTATTTTACCTTCGACATCAAGGACAAAGCTGAATTAAAAGAAATAACCCGGATTATTTCCATTGATAAAGTAACCAACCATACCGTACATGCTTATGCCACAGACAAAAGCCTGGAAAAATTTAAACAATTGGGTTATGAGTATCTTTTACTGGAACATCCGGGAAAAGGAGCAAAAGAAGAACCCGCCACAAGCATAGCCGAAATGCAAAGCTGGGATAAATATCCGACCTATGATTTGTATGTGGAGATGATGAATTACTATGAAACAACCTACCCGGATATTTGCAAAGTGGTAACCATTGGCACTACAGTTAGTGGCAGGGAACTACTGGCTCTCAAAATAACTGATAACGTTAATGTGGAAGAAGAAGAGCCTGAGTTCTTTTACACCAGCACAATGCATGGGGATGAAACTACAGGCTTTGTATTAATGCTCCGACTGGCTGATTCGTTATTAAGTTCTTACAATGAAGAACCGGAAGTTACTCACCTGGTCAATAATATTGAAATTTATATTAATCCCAATGCCAATCCGGATGGCACGTATCGTAATGATAACCAAACAATCTCCTACCCTACCCGTACGAATGCCAACGGTGTTGATTTAAACCGGAATTTCCCTGATCCGGCGAATGGGATTCATCCCGATGGTAATGCATACCAACCGGAGACTGAAGCCATGATGAATTTTGCCAAGGATCATCATTTTGTGTTAAGTGCCAACTTCCATGGAGGAATTGAATTGGCTAATTATCCCTGGGATCACACCTATCGAAGGCATCCTGATGATAATTGGTTTATCGGTATATCCAGAGATTATGCTACCTCAGCACAAAATAATTCTCCTGCCGGATATTTTACCGACGAGAATAACGGAATAACTAATGGTGCAGACTGGTATCCGGTTTATGGAAGCAGACAGGATTATTATACTTATTTCCATAACAGTCGTGAAATTACCTTTGAGATTTCCACTACTAAATTTGTTTCAGGAAGTACGTTACCCAATTACTGGAATTATAATAAAGAAGCATTATTTCAGTACCTGAGGGAATGCCTTTATGGAATTAAAGGAACCGTAAAAAACAGCGATGGAGAGCCTTTAGATGCCATGATATTTATCGAAGGGCATGACATGGATTTAGATAGCTCTATGGTATTTACAGACCCGGATTTAGGGGATTATCACCGTATGATTGAACCTGGAACTTACCATATTATAGCTTCAAGCCATGGATACTATAACGATACCATTACAAACATTGTCGTTGACCAACAATCAGTTGTCACTGCAGATTTTATCTTACAAAAAGATACTATTACATCTTCATTCAATATCACTGAAAAAAACGTTCGTTCAATGGCCAAAGTTTATCCTAACCCGTTTATCAATAGAATAACTGTTGAAATTAACCACAATATTAAAGATGAAATAAAAATACAACTATTCACTCTTAATGGGGAAAAGGCATTAGAACAAACCTATCATGTGTCAAAATTTACTATTAAAAACTTAAACCAATTTCCCAAAGGGACTTATATCCTAAAATTAATTTCAAAAAAGGGTACTATTTCACAAAAGGTTATCAAAGTAAAAAATAAATAGAAATATCTATTATAGAAACATTCGCTTTTTAAATGAAAAGATTACTCAACATCTTTAAATAAAAACAACTAATTACATAAAAAATATCTCAATTCATTAAACCTTTTTATAAAAAAATAGTATATAAACTAACAAGAAGATTATTTAAATTAAAACGAATAAATCGACAAATACTCTTCGTCATTCAGCAACAGATTTTTTTTGAAATGGATAAAGAACAAGAACAAAAATTAGTACTAAAAATTGCCGATTTATTAAGAGAAAATAAGGATCTTTCCACACAAATTAAAGAGCTTATAGAAACCAACAAAGGATTGATAAGCCAAAATGAAAAGTTAGAATCTATCCTTGCCAACATCTCTCCAAAACATCTTCCAAAAGAAGTTACAGAACATGTAAAAACCCGAACCAAGCGGTTTGAAATGGCAACCGTTTTATATGCCGATATACAGGGGTTTAAAAAAATATCTGAACAAGCCGGGACAAGTGACATTATTGATGAATTAGATAAAATATTTTTCCATTTCAATACGATTGTAAAAAAATACAAGATTGAAAAGATTAAAACCATTGGCGACGCATATATGTGTGCCGGAGGTGTTCCTGAAAAAAATATTACAAACCCGGTTGACGTGGTTCTTGCTGCGTTAGAAATGCAAAATTATCTTAATAATTTAAAACAAGAATATGAAAGTCAAAACAAAAAGTTTTGGGACTTGAAGCTTGGAATACATACCGGGCCTGTTACGGCAACGTTTTCAGGGCGCCGAAAAATCAATTATGAATTAAAAGGTGACACCGTACATATTGCTACCCGAATGGCATCAGCCAGTGAAATTGGACAAATCAACATTTCCATAATGACCTACGAGTTAGTAAAACAATATTTTGTTTCGGAATACAATGGCAAAATTCCTGTAAAATATAAAGGGGATATGGAAATGTATTTTCTTAAGCGCATAAAACCAGCTTATTCAGAAAACAGAAAAACAGGGAATAAACCCAATCAAATCTTCTGGAATAAATATTTATTACGTCAATTTACCGATTTACAAGAGATCGTTTTAGATAAACTGGAAAAAGAATTACCCCGTCATTTATATTATCATAATTTTAAGCACACCATTGATGTGATAAATCAGGCAGAATTAATCGGATATGGAGAGGGGGTTGATGATGAATCGATACTGTTGCTTAAAACAGCAGCACTATTCCATGATGCAGGGCATATTGTCGGATATGATGAACACGAATATAACGGGACACAACTTGCCCGGAAATATCTTCCTAAATATAAATATACCGATGAACAAATCGATGAGATTTGTAACCTGATTATGGCAACTAAATTACCTCCAAATCCCCAAAATCTGCTTGAAAGTATAATGTGTGATGCTGATTTGGATTACCTGGGAAGAAGTGATTTTATCCCTGTATCGAATACATTATACAAAGAGATGAAAGAACAGCATAAAATTGGCTCTTTGAACGACTGGAATAAATTACAAGTTAAATTTTTAACCAATCACCAATTCTTTACTAAAACAGCCTTGAGTTTACGCGAGGTAAACAAACAAATGCAGATTGAAAGAATAAAAAAATTAATTGAGGAGGATTAACGTTTAATCTCCTGCATCAATTAAAACAAGTTCAAAAGGTACATTCATAGAATCTTTATAATCCATACCAATCTCATGTATTTCATCATCGTAAACAGTATAATGCCATAGAACATTAACTTCTGATCTTCCGCTTTCGTATAATTCGTCTATCTTATTTAAGATATCAAAAAATATTTTAGTTGATGATGAACTAATTACCTTTAAATGAAAAGAAAATGTTGTTTTGGGGTGTGGATTATTATTATATTCATCCAACCAGAAGATAACCGGATCATAAAACAGCCGGGCATTTTCAGGCATTGAATTGCCCAAAAAATTCATGACTCCCTCTCCGGGATCAAGCTTTATCATTGGATTATCTTCAGTGGGTTTAATAAATAAAACCTCCATAATATATATTTAATTACTCAATATTTTAATTTCGGTTCGTCTGTTATTAGCCCTGCCTTCTTCCGTTTCGTTGGTATCAACAGGGGATTCCTCACCATATCCTTTATAGGTTAGTCTTTCTATTGATATCCCTTGTTCAACCAAGTAATTAACTACCGATTGTGCCCTTCTTTCAGAAAGTGTTAAATTATACTCGTTGGTTCCAACATTATCTGTATGTCCGGATATTTCGATTCTTAAACCGGGGTTATCTTCCAAAAATTTTGTCAGCTTATTAAGTTCTACTTTCGATTTATCGATTAACTCATAAGAATCAGTTGCATAAAAAATATTCCGTAAAATAATTTTCTCACCTGGTTTAATCGGGTTCAGGGCAATATCTTTAATAAAAGGATCCGAAATTTCAAACACTCCCTTTAACGAGAAATTATCAGAATAAAACAGATATCCTTCTTTGGAGATATTCAATGCATAATCGTTATCTGTTGGGATACAAACCAAAAATTCGCCGGTAACTATATCCGATTTTGCTTCCATAACCGTTTCGTTTTGTTCAAGGTTTATTAACTCAAAACGAGCTTCAAGCTTCTCCTTGGTATCTGCATCAAACACAATACCTTTAAAATAAGATACAGGGTTTGGACGAATTTCATCATATAATTCAAAGGCAAAAAGATCTCTCCCTTTATGCCTCATTCGATCCGAAGCGTAAAATGCCCTGTCTCCTGCAGCATTTACAATTAACCCCACCTCATGATAAATAGTATTTATAGGATAACCTAAATTTTGGGGTTTAGACCAACTTCCGTTGTCATTTTTCTTTACTTTAAATAAGTCAAATCCTCCCATTCCAATCAAGCCATCAGATGAGAAGTATAATGTTTTATTATCGTGATGAATAAATGGTGATTGTTCTTCACCTGAAGTATTAATATTTTTGCCTAAATTCTCGGGTTTAGTCCACCTGCCATCAGGCATAAGTACACTCTTCCAAATATCCTTCTGCCCTATTCCTCCGGGACGGTTACTAACAAAATATAAGATTTTTCCATCGGGGGATATGGAAGGTTGGGCCTCCCAGTGAGCAGTATTTACCGGAGCACCGATATTAACCGGAACAGACCAGTTATCACCCGTTTTTTCTGATCTGTAAATATCACATCTTCCTTTACCATCTGCACGATTACATGCAGTAAAATACATTGTTCGTCCATCAGCCGTAATCGTTTGAGCGCCTTCATTTCCACCTGTATTAATTGTTTCACCTGCATTTACAGCTTTTGTCCACTGACTATCAACTTTATTACTGATATAAAAATCTTCCTGAACATTTCGCATTCCGGGAGGCAAATTCTGTTCATTTACGGCTGGTCTATCACCTTCATCACCTCCGTTCGAGTAATCTATCAAACCCTTGGGAATTAAGCGGGTAAAAATTAACGTCTGCTCATCTGCAGTTAAAGATGGCCAATACTCATCATGTTCTGTATTTATATTTTCACCCAAATCAACAGGGTTAAAAGGGACAGGATTATTTGTTGCTTCGATGGCAAATCTACATGATAGGAGGGTTCGCTCAGCCTGCGATCGGGATATCGGTTTTATATCTTTAAACGTAAGGTATTTTTCCAAATACTTTTCGGCTGATTCAAAATTTTGTTCCATCATTTCCAGCTGGCCCAACGAAAAATAAATGCCGGGAAAAAAGTCAGGGTCAATAGCTATAGCATTTTCATAAGATTCAATAGCCTTCATTGCATTCCCATTATCCATATAAATCTCAGCAAGAACAATATGTGCTTCGATAAACTTTTTATCTTTTTTTAGGGCTTTTTGCATTAAATCAGCAGCATTAAAATAATCCATTCGACCAAAAGCATTTAGCGCTTGTTCATAATATTGTATGGCTTTTTTATTATTAGTGGTATAGTCATATTGTGCCGAAACGATATATGGGGTTGCAATTATCAAAAAAAGCAGAATTAACTTATTCATATAATGATTTTTAAATGATTAAAAATTGAAGTTACAAATTTTTTATGAAAAAAAACAGACCATTATGGAATATGCATAAACTTATGCGCCTGAAGTGACACATTCCATTTGGGATATGTTTTTACGTAATCTACAATTTCCGGGATATTTTGCTCATACCGGCTCCACTCCGATTGTAAAAATAATACAGAGTCATTTTTTACGCGCGCAGCACATTCTTCAGCCCATTGATAATCTTCATTTTCATAAATGATAACTTTTAGTTCATTGGCTAAATTGAAATATTCATTTAAAGGCGGACTTTGCCTTTTAGGCGATAAACAAATCCAATCCCATGTACCGGTTAATGGTTTTGCCCCAGCAGTTTCAATAAAAGTATCTATTCCATGTTTTTTTAGTCGTGAAGTTAACGGTTCCAGATTATATAAGCTGGGTTCCCCACCAGTAACTACAACGGCATTGGCCGGTGTTTTTAAGGCATTGGCAACAATGGTATCGATATGAACCAGGGGATGTAATTTTGGATTCCATGACATTTTCGAATCACACCAGCGACAACCAATATCACAACCTCCAATACGGATAAAGTAAGCTGCTTTCCCCGTATGAAAACCTTCTCCCTGTAAACTATAAAATTCCTCAACCAAAGGTAGTTCAAGACCTTTATCTGCTATTTCTTGATCAAAATTTTCCATCATCACAATTTTATGCCGGCAAAGGTAAAAGATTATTTAATTTTTAGAATCAAAATAAAAATTAAACAATATCTTTTAATAACATAGTCCCTTTGGCATTTTGTATAGCCAAATCAAAATCGTTAAGTAATTTTTTTATTTGATCTTTCTCTGTTGAGTCTGCTGCTAAAATTTTATCTACTCCATTATGGTCAATAGCATTCATAATATAACTTACGGTAATTTTATGAATATCCTGCGCCGGTTGATATGCTTTTTCTTTATACTGATGCGTAGCAAGTTCCGTAAGAATTTTACTTTCGTTCAGTACAAATAGAATATCACGTACTAAACGAATGGGGATTTCCAATCTTTGACTTATCTCCTTATCCGTTAAGGGCTCTTCACCATTTTCAAAACGTTTAACAATTAATCGAGCGACCATTAAAGTTAATACCCTCTCACTAAAAGAACTGAGGTTTTGAATATCCGGGTCGAATTCATACCGCTCAACATTTTGCACAGCAAAAGAGATCTCTGCTCCGAAAAGAATAATTAACCAGCTGGTTTGTAGCCAGATCAAAAATAATGGAAGAGCGGCAAAACTACCATAGATGGCATTATATCTGGACACACCTACCTGAAAATGAATATAAACCCATTGTAAAAAAACAAACATCGTTCCTCCAATAATTCCTGCCACAAATGCGGATTGAAAATTGACTTTTGTATTGGGCATAACCATATAAATAATGGTTAAAACCAGCCAAAATAATACATAAGGAATTAATTTAATCAGGAAAAAGATAATTGGGCTAATGTAGCCTAAAATATCCACCTCTGCCATAATACGTGTTAACTGAGTAGAAATAAATACATTCGCACTGGTAGAGAGGATTAACAAAACCGGGGCAATAAGCATCATCGAAAGATAATCGCTGAATTTACGGAACCATACTCTTGGTGTGCGAATTTGCCATATCGCGTTAAATGAGCTTTCAATATTGCCCAGTACTTTCATCACGGTCCATATTAATATGGCAATACCGATACCTGCAATTATACCGCCTTTAGTATTTTCTAAAAAACTATGGGCAAATTTTATAATCCAGTCCAATACTTCTTGTTGTCCTGAAAAATTTTGTACAAGCTGATTCTCTAAATATTTGTCGAACCCAAATCCTTTAGCAATACCAAATCCCATAGCAACTACCGGAACAACAGACATCATTGAAAAATAAGTCAATGCTGAGGCTCTTAATCCTAATTTATCTTCTTTGTATCCGCGAAAGGCAAGCAATAAAACCCGTAACTGTTTAATTAAAAAAAATTGATACTTTGGCATATTTTTCATGGGGATTCGCCAAATATCAACACGAATAAAATCAATAATTTTCTTTAAAGATACCATAGTTAATTGAGTATAGTTAATAAACTATAAATTTAAGAAATATATTAGAACTAAGGCATATTCCTCTTTAAAATCCCTAATTTTGAAATATAATTAATGATAAAATGGAACAAACTATTGAAGATATCAATCATCAAATTAAACACTGCACGTTTTGCTGTTTAAACAAAACAAGGCAAAATGCGGTTTGCGGAGAAGGGCCTGTTCCATCGAAAATAATAATTATTGCCCAGGCTCCGGGCCGAAAGGAAGATAAAGAAGCAAAAATGTTGATTGGCCCTTCGGGTACCGTTTTTGATAAACTCATCCATTCAGCAGATTTAAAACGAGAAAATATTTATATCACCAACCTGCTAAAATGTTTCTTACCTAATTGCCGAAAACCAAGGCGCGATGAGATGAACATCTGTTACCGGAGATATTTGCAAAAAGAGATAGAACTGGTTAAACCGGAAATTATTGTTACGCTGGGCTATCATGTAACCAAATTTATCTTTTCACAAAACGGGCTTAAAGTTCCTAATAGAATTGAGTTTAAAAGCACATTTGGACAATTATTGACTGCCAAAAACCGAAAAATTGTTCCCCTTCGGCATCCAGCTACTGTAGTGCATAACAGTACAAATTTGAATAAATTAAGCGATGAATATGCAATATTAAAAACGGTTCAGTCCAAATGCAGGTATTTTGCCCAATGTGTAATACCAGAAAAATATAAAAACGGACTGATCCCTAAAGACCTTTTGGATAAGTATTGCCATGGAAACTGGAAACGTTGTAACCGATATCATGCTTACAACAAAGGTTTACATCCGAATGACTCTGTTTTGCCGGAATAAGAATTACACTACCTTCCTATATCTCCAAATCGACAGGCTTAACATTAAAATACCATAAATCAAAAGACTGAAAAACTCGTACGAAATATCCCAAAAGCCAGATCCTTTGAGTAAAATCATACGAATCACTTTCATAAAGTAATAAAATGGATTAATAATATTGATTTGTTGTGCCCAAACCGGCATACTTTCGGTGGGAGTGAATATGCCGCCCATTAAAATAAAAACCAGCATAAAGAAAAAAGTAATAAACATTACCTGCTGTTGTGTAGACGAAATGGTTGAAATAAATAATCCAATACCCAAAACAACCAGTAAATAAGCCAACGTAAATCCAAATAATAAAGGAATACTGCCAACTAAAGGTAAGTCAAAGAATATTTTACCAATCAGTAAACCAAAAGCCAGTTCAAATAATGCTATAATCATGAAAGGTACCAGTTTCCCGATAATAAACTCATGCTTTTTTATCGGTGTAACATTAATTTGTTCAATGGTTCCAATCTCTTTTTCTCGCACAATGTTCATGGCAGCAAGAAACATACTTACAATGGTAACCAGAATCACAAGTATTCCGGGCAGCATATAGGTTTTATAATTCAACTCCGGATTATACCAAAAAGAAGTATTTACTTCGATGGGTTCCATCTCTTTTATTTGTGGAATTTGTGTTAAATCCACCAGGATGTTTTTATTAAAATCGGTAATGACAGATGTTGAGTAACCATTGATTAAGCTGGCTGCTGTTCCGTTTATTCCATCAATTAACAGTTGAATTTTAGTTCTATTTTCCCGCATTAAATCTCGCTCAAAACCATACGGGATATGAAGAATTACATCGGCATTATTTTTCAGCACTTCATCTTCGGCTTCTTTTATGGAAAAAGAGTTTCCGGTTATTTGATAGAATGCAGAGCCTTCAAATTTATTCACAAGCTTTGATGACATGGACGACATGTCCTTATCTACCACAAAAAGTTCAATAGATTTCATCTCCAGCGTAGCTGCATGTACCAATATCACCAGCTGAATAATGGGAACCCCAAATATCAGGGGCAACATGGTTTTATTCCTAAAAATCTGGATAAACTCTTTTTGTAATATAAATTTTATCTTTCGCATTTCATATTTCAAATTTCATATTTACCTGCCGTAAGCACGGTTGACCTGCCGGAAGGCATAGTTTCAATTCATCAAACCACCAAGAATTTATTCCAGCCTGACTTTAAAATTCCTTATACTTAACCCCAAAAAAATCAATGTCATGCCCATAAGAATTAACGTTTCTTTCCAAACAAACATCAATCCCGAACCTTTAATCATTATATTTTTAATGATGATGATAAAATACTTTGCCGGCATAATGGTACTAAGCCATTGCAGTACTTTGGGCATATTTTCGATTGGAAAAATAAATCCGGACAAAAGCATGGTGGGCAACATTAAGGCAAACATGGAAATAAACATGGCAACCATTTGGCTTTCACTCACCGATGAAATTAAGATTCCCAGCGAAAGAGCCATAAAAATAAACAGCAACGTTTCGAGTAATAACAATACCAGGCTACCCTGCATGGGCATTTCAAAAACAAGGTAACTCAATGCAATAATTACCACAGCATTTAAAAAAGATAAACCGATGTATGGGATTACTTTACCGATAACAATTGGCATTGAACGTAACGGAGATACCAGCAACACTTCCATGGTACCCAGTTCTTTTTCGCGGGCAATGGATATGGAGGTCATCATGGCAGACACAAGCATTAAAATCAACGCCATGGTTCCGGGAACAAACATGTAAACACCTTTTAACTCCTTATTGTAAAGAATTTTAATTTCGGGTACAATCTCGTAGGGCAGATCCTGCTCCATCAATTCATTTTTCATGTAACCCCTTATAATTGCTGATGTATAATTAGCGACAATATTGGCTGTATTCGCATCCGAAGCGTCGGCAATAATTTGTACACTCGCTTTGCCTTCTTTTTTTAATTTGGTGGCAAAATTTG
>Ga0209936_1000623_pt1 | contig 21009 bp, 16 predicted proteins | sample SalPonR1_A_D1_MG_FD_185694 | JGI IMG/M metagenome (GOLD analysis project Ga0209936, IMG submission 185694) | Salt pond soil microbial communities from South San Francisco under conditions of wetland restoration - Salt Pond MetaG R1_A_D1_MG... ... | reverse complement strand
TCGCGGAAACCTACCGTAGAAATGGTTATGATAGTCATAAAAAAGGCCTCGATAAAAGTAAAATCCTCAATGATGATATAACCTACTGTACCAGTAGTTATGATCAACATCAACAAAATGATGGCAAAATAAACAGACTTAAAATTTTCTTTTCTCAGTGACGCTGTTCTCATTGGGTATTTTTAATAATATAATTTCCTATTTCACACTGCAAACACTTTTTAAAGGTACAATAATTATTTTTTAATTGAATCAATGCCTGGGTATCAAATGCACTTTGAGGTTCTACGCCAACTTTTTTCCATGATGAAATAATAGAGTTTTTCTCGGGCTTTATTTGAGATAAAAATTTCACGGCTCTGTCGCAAAATTCTTCTTTGCCCATATGTTTTCCATAAACAAATAAAAAAGGAACCACCGTATTAATTAATAAGATATCTACACCAGAAATACCTAATGCTTTAGGTTTTTCTACCGAGATTTTATTGAACTGGTAGTGTGTATTCCAATAGGATGAGGGAATTACATGGAACATCTTTTTCAGCTTCGCGATCTCATTTTCTTCAATGATTCTCGAAAACAAACTTTTCGACTGATAGATAAGCATAGCAAACTGGGCTATACGGACTGTCGGGAAATTACCCGGCCGGGTACGTAAAAATTTCCACAAGTGCTTTGCAAGGGGTTTAAGATGGTACTTGTGCTGCAAAAAACGATACTCTTTTTGCAGGTTAGCGTAATAATCATCTCCTGCTGCTTCTTCTAAAAACCCTGCCTGTCCAAATAAAAGGGCTTCAACCTGCATCAGGTTATTTTTATGTTTAGCCAGTATCTTTAGAGGTAATGATTTTGCCAATAGCTCAAAAGGTTCTTTATTTAATTTAAACCCAAAGTTCCCTGCTATTTTATAGTAAAAGATTTCTTCCCAGTTGTTTTGAGATTTTTTTAAATCTGTCTTAATTCCATGAGCCTTATTCTCCAACCGCTCAATAGCAAGAGCCTCTATCCACTTTAAAATTAAAAAATTATCCACCGTATTAAAATCTTTAGCACATGCAATCCACGATTCACTATCAATCAGCTGGTTATAATTCTTAAGTAACACCTCATCAAATTGAATTGCCAGGGTAGGGATTAGCGTATTGTTGGTTGAGTAAACTTCTTTATCATGCTGAAGCACTACCTGCAAAATAACATTATCATAGGCTTTGTCTTTATGATGATTATGATGGTACCAGTCAGATGATTTCAAATGAATTTCAAGGTTCCCGGCCCAGGTAGTATCCCCGATTTTGATTTTGGCATTAAAAAAATCAGGTCCGGAATCTATATTATGTAATCCGGGATGAACTACTTCAACTTTTTCATTGGCTTGTGTTTGAAGGTTCGATGTATTAAACATTTTATATTTCCACAAATAATGCAAGAATTCCTCTTTCATAAAAAAATATGATGAAGTAAGTATAGGGATAAAAATAATAAAAGTAACAGAAATAACAATAAAATTAAACAATCCCTTTTTGCTGAAGGATTTTCTGCATTTCCTGCTGCATTTCCCGTGCTTTAACCCCGGCTACTTTAGCAAAATCGTGTGCCTGTCCGGCATAAATAATTGAGCGTGCTGAATTAACAATCAACCCGCAATGCTCATTCATTCCATATTCGGAAACCTCTTTAAGGCTTCCACCCTGTGCCCCTACGCCGGGTATCAATAAAAAATGTTCGGGGATATATTCACGTATTTTTTTAAGTTTTTTTGCCTGAGTAGCACCGACAACATACATCATATTATCTTTTGTTCCCCAGGGTTTTGATTTGAGCAGTACTTCTTCAAATAGATATTTATCATTTTGCTTATTTTCAATAAATTGAAAGTCGGGGGCACTGTCATTGGATGTAAGTGCTAATAAAATCACCCAATGGTTTTTAAATTCCAGAAAAGGAGTTACAGAATCCTTTCCCATGTAGGGAGCTACAGTAACAGCATCGCAACTAAATTTATCGAAAAAAGCGCGGGCATACATTTTAGATGTATTGCCTATATCTCCTCGTTTAGCATCGGCTATAATAAAAATATCCGGGTGTAGCAGGTTGATGTAATTAATCGTTTTTTCCAGGCTTTTCCATCCGGAAACGCCATCTGCCTCATAAAAAGCTATATTGGGCTTATATGCAATAACGTATGGAGCAGTAGCATCAATAATCTGTTTATTAAACTCAAAAACAGGGTCTTCGGTATCGAGTAAAAATTGAGGTATTTTAGTAATATCTGTATCTAAACCAACACACAGAAAACTCTTTTTCTTTTTTATTTGCTCAACGATTTGAAGGTAGTCCATAGTCTTTCTCTTTACTCCACACCGGCTTCTTTTAATCTCTCGGCATTTTCAGCCATCTGCAACTGTTCAATAATATCCTGAATATCCCCATCTATAATGGCATTTAAATTATACATGGTCAAATTTATCCGATGGTCAGTAACCCGTCCCTGCGGATAATTATAGGTTCGGATTTTTGCTGAACGATCGCCGGTAGAAACCATGGTTTTTCGTTTAGACGATATTTCGTCTAGATATTTCTGATACTCAAGGTTGTATAGCCTTGTTCTTAACTCAGCCATCGCTTTATCTAAGTTCTTAAGCTGCGATTTTTCATCCTGGCAGGTAACCACAATTCCTGATGGAATATGCGTTAAACGAATAGCGGAATACGTAGTATTTACCGACTGTCCGCCGGGGCCCGAAGAACAGTAAGTATCTTTACGGATATCTTCCTGTCGCAGGTCAATATCAAAATCTTCGGCCTCGGGTAAAACAGCAACTGTAGCTGCTGATGTATGTACCCTTCCTTGTGTTTCTGTTTGCGGAACCCGCTGTACACGATGGACTCCCGATTCATATTTCAGGATTCCATAAACACCATCGCCGGAAACTTTCATTACAATTTCTTTATACCCACCAACAGTTCCTTCGTTAAGGTGCGTAACCTCCACTTTCCATTTTTTACGCTCGCAATATTTTAAATACATCCGGTACAAATCACCGGCAAAAATACTGGCTTCGTCTCCTCCGGTTCCGGCACGTATTTCTAATATGGCATTCTTTTCATCTTCCGGGTCCTTAGGTAATAATAGAAGCTTGATTTTCTCTTCTAAAGGGCCAATTTTTTCTTCCAGCTCAATTAGCTCCATCTTGGCCATTTCACGCATCTCCTCATCTTTCTCTTTTGCCAGTATATCTTTTGCTGTTTGTATGTTGCTTAAAATATTTTTGTATTCTTTGTATGCTTCAATGATGGGTTCCAGATCACGATATTCTTTATTCAGCTTCACGTACCTTTTCATATCGGCAATAATGTCCGGATCGGTAATCAGCTGGCCAACCTCATCAAATCTCAGTTTAATACCCTCCAGTTTATCTAGTATAATATTACCACTCATAGTTGTTCTCCTTTTTAAATCGGTGCAAAATTAACAATTTATTCAATAACATGTTCAGTTTATTGATAGTGGAATGTTCCGAATTCACTTTTTATTGTAAGTTTCTTTGAATCTGATTTTTCACAACGCCCAACCACCTGTGCATCAATATCAAATCTTTTAGCAATCTCAATGATATAATTAGCAACGGCAGGGTTGGTATAAATTTCCATTCGATGTCCCATATTAAACACTTTATACATTTCTTCCCAGCCGGTTCCCGATTCTTGTTGAATAATTTTAAACAATTCAGGAGTTTCAAACATGTTATCTTTAACAATATGAAGGCCGTTCACAAAATTTAAAACTTTTGTTTGTGCTCCACCCGAGCAATGGATTAATCCGTTTATTTGTGTCCTATAATTTTCAAATATTTTTTTCATCACCGGTGCGTAAGTTCTGGTAGGCGACAATACCAATTTACCGGCATCTACTCCAAGTTTTTCAATGGCATCCGTTAATTTATAACCTCCGGAATATACAACACTATCGGGTATAGCAGCATCATAACTTTCGGGATATTTCCGGGCCAGGTAATGATGAAATACATCATGTCGAGCAGAAGTTAACCCGTTACTTCCCATTCCGCCATTATAATCATTTTCGTAGGTAGCTTTTCCTGAAGAACTTAGTCCAACAATAACATCTCCATCGCTAATATTTTGGTTGTCAATTACCAAATCACGTTTCATTCGGGTTGTTACGGTCGAATCGACAATAATGGTACGTACCAAATCGCCCACATCGGCGGTTTCACCCCCGGTTGAATAGATTGATATCCCAAGCTCTCTGAGTTCCTGCAACAACTCTTCGGTTCCATTAATAATAGCTGCAATCACTTCTCCAGGGATTAAATTTTTATTCCTGCCAATGGTTGAGGATAGCAAAATATTATCGGTTGCACCCACACAAAGCAGGTCATCCAGGTTCATTACCACAGCATCCTGAGCAATTCCTTTCCACACCGATAAATCACCGGTTTCTTTCCAATACATGTAGGCCAATGATGATTTTGTGCCGGCACCATCGGCATGCATAATATTACAATACGATTTATCGCCGCCTAAAATATCGGGGATAATTTTACAAAAAGCGTTTGGATACAATCCTTTGTCAATATCTTTTATCGCATTGTGTACATCTTCTTTTGAAGCAGACACTCCTCTGAGGTTATAGCGTGAATCTTTAGCCATGGTATTTCAAATAAAATTTAGATTGCAAAATTAGCAATTAGTTCTCAACAATTAAAATTTCCACGTAAAATGGTAAAAAAAAGAATTCCTGCGTCAACAGGAATTCTTTTAGATAATATTTTTTAATAAAGGTTACTCTTGAGGTTCATAATTTGTAGAAATAACCTGGAACTCAGTTCTACGATTTATCTGATGCGCAATTTCCTGCTGCTCTTCAGTATCAAGGCTTTCAATAAACTCAGGAGTTAATTCAGTACCTTCGGAAAGGAAATCGTACTGTTGTGCTAATTTAGCATCTACAACCTTAGGCATAGTTGCAGCATATCCTTTAGCTCTTAACCTTGCCGGCTCAATTCCTTTTTCAATCAGGTAATCAACTACAGACTGAGCTCGTTTTTGTGATAATTCAACGTTTGTTGCAGCAGTACCTCGTGAATCGGTATGTGAACGCAATTCAATAACCACATTTGGATTATCATTCAGTGTTTCTACCAATTTATCCAAGGCTACCATTGACTCTGGACGTAAATCCCATTTAGCAAAATCGTAGAAAATATTTGGTAATTCAATAGGTTCGGCAATAGAAGAAAGGCGAATTTCAACATTAAAATCCTGACTTTCAGTTAACCCTTTGGTCGTTTCTTTGGCTTTACCGGTAAGGAATCCTTTTTTCGAAGCGATAAATACATAATCGGTATTGGGCCTCAACATAAATTTAAACGAACCTTTGTTATCGGTTTCGTTTGCCAGGGTCATACCATCACTACCCACAAGCTTAATGGTGGCACTAGCTAATGGATCATCTGTTTTATCGTTGCGCACAACACCTTCTACACTAAATTTTAATGGTGGTAATACAAATGAATAAATATTATCGGTTCTGCCATCTCTCGATGAACTAAAATATCCACGTTCTTCCTCATTTTCAATGATGATACCAAAATCATCGTAGGTTGAGTTTACAGGATATCTCATATTTTCAATTTCCCATCTTCCATTGTCATCTTTAGTTGCTCTAAAAATATCTAAACCACCCATTCCTGGATGATAATCGGACGAAAAATATAAAGTGCCGTCACTATGAATATAAGGAAACATTTCGTTTCCCGGAGTATTAATTTGTTCGCCCAAATTAACCGGATCTTCCCATGCTCCGTCGGGAGTACTTCGGGTTAATTTCCAAATATCTTTTTTCCCAATACCTCCGGGCATATCAGAAACAAAATACAGTTCAAGCTCATCTTCTGAAATGGAAGGATGTGCAACCACAATACTATCGGTGGCGATACTTAGTGGTTCTGGTTTTCCCCATTTTTCTCCACTGCGTTTCGAAACTAAAATCTGACATCCCAGATTATCGCGTTTATGCATTTCGCACCGGGTAAAAAACATCGTATTGTAATCTTTACTTAAAGAAACGGCTCCTTCTTCAAACTCGGTATTAATATTATCTTCTAGAGGAACCGGCGTACTCCAATTTCCTTTCATATCTCTTTTGGAGGCAAAAATATCGGAAAAATTGTAGCCTGTAGCTCCGTGGGTATCATCACCAGTAGCTTCATCGCGCGATGAGGTAAAATAAATTTCATCATACTCCGCTTTTGCATAAGCAGGGCCGTAGTCGCTTTCGCGTGAATTAAAAAATTTCATTTCGGCAACTTTATACCCGTTTGGATTCTCCAGCCATTTTTGGGCAAGCTCACATGATTTGATACCGATATCACCCCGTGGATCGTTGGGAATCAATTTCTTATACTGCCTGTAATTTTCTTCTGCCTCATCAAACTTTTCATTTACTTTTAACGCATCGGCGTAATAAAGGTAGATCAATGGATTAGGATACTCTTTTTGTATCGTTCGTTTAAACCACATCTCTGCTTTTCTGGGTTGATGAGTTTTACGATAACACTCGGCTACCTGAAAGGTGATCTCTGTTTTTAAATCGTTATCCGTAACTCTACTATATGCATCTCTTAGCCTGTCGATAGCTTCGTAATACTGTCCGTTTTCATAATACTCATTTGCTTTTTGATAAACGCTTAATTGGCCAAAAGCTAATGAATGAGTGATAAAACTCAAGATAGTGATAAAAAATATTTTTCTGATATTCATATTTTTTCGAATTACAACATGATGTAAAATGTAAAAGTAAAACTTTTTACACAAAATAAAAAGATACGTTAAAAATAGCATTTTTTGTTTAATACAATTAATTACAAAGACATATTTTACCTTAGTATCTTTGATTAAATCATCCTCTTGATTTCATTTTTATATAAAAACAAGCAATTATCTTGTAAAAAGCAATTCTCTATATTTTGGAAACGGCCACAATTCATCATCAACAATTAATTCTAACTTATCCACATGATATCGGATTTTTTCTAAAAAAGGAACAACCTTCTTAGAATATTCAGTAGCTTTTTTCCGCACATTTTCAATTTTATTAGCTTTTTTTCGTGCTTCAATTAATTCGTCGGATAAGTCCTTAATTATTACAATCCGCTCGGATATTTCACTAATGGTATTTAATTGTGATTTTGCCATATGCTCAAAAATATTCTGCGGATAAAGCGTTTTAATCCCTTGAACATTTTCAAGTAAAATGTTTTGGTATTTTATTACCGTAGGGATAATGTGATTACGAACTAAATCGCCCAACACCCGGGCTTCAATCTGTACTTTCTTAACGTATATCTCAAGCCGGATATCATATCTGGCTTCCAGCTCACGGGCAGTTAAAACCTGAGTTTTAGCAAAAACATCTTTTGTTTGATCACTTATAAAGGCTTGTAAAGCCTTTGGCACATCAGAAATATTAGACAATCCACGCTTCTCGGCTTCTTTAATCCAGTCATGACTATAGCCGTTTCCCTCAAATCTTATTTCTTTAGATTCGCCAATATATCTTTTGAGAACTTGAAAAATCGCTTCATCTTTTTTTACCCCTTTGTCAATTATAGCATCCACCTCTTTTTTAAATTCAACTAACTGATTTGCTACTACAGCATTTAACGTAATCATTGGAGAAGCAACGTTAGCCGAAGATCCCACAGCACGAAATTCGAACCGGTTTCCGGTAAAAGCAAAGGGCGAAGTTCGGTTACGGTCGGTATTATCGAGTAAAATTTCCGGAATTTTACCAATATCTAATTTTAGCTCTGTTTTCTCATCAGGAGTCATTTTTTTATCCGGGACTCTTTTTTCCAACTGGTCGAGCATACTAGTTAATTGCGAACCAATAAAGACCGACATAATGGACGGAGGAGCTTCGTGTGCCCCTAAACGATGTTCATTACCAGCAATGGCAATGCTGGCTCGCAAAATATCAGCATAATCATGTACCGCTTTTATAGTATTGATTAAAAAGGTTAAAAATTGTAAATTATTTTTTGGCGTTCGTCCCGGAGACAATAAATTTTTCCTGTTATTAGATTGTAACGACCAATTGTTATGTTTTCCCGAACCATTTATTCCTTTATAAGGTTTTTCGTGAAACAAAACTCTAAAATCGTGCTTTCGGGCAACCTTATCCATCAAAGTCATTAACATTTGATTGTGATCTACCGCCAGATTAGCTTCTTCATATATCGGAGCGCATTCAAACTGGTTTGGTGCTACTTCGTTATGTCTTGTTTTTATGGGGATTCCTAATTTATAGGCTTCAACTTCGAATTCACACATAAAATTTTTAACTCTGTCGGAGATCGAGCCAAAATAGTGATCACTAAGTTGCTGGTCTTTGGCCGATGCATGACCAATCAATGTGCGTCCAGTAAGATAAAGATCGGGGCGGGCATTGAATAAAGCATTATCCACTAAAAAATACTCCTGCTCCCAGCCAAGCATCACATTCACTTTAGCAATTTCTTTATCGAAATATTGGCAGACATCAACGGCTGCCTTATCGATATAGTTTAATGATTTTATCAACGGTGTTTTATAATCTAAAGCTTCGCCGGTGTAAGAAACAAAGATAGTTGGAATACACAATGTATTATCAAATACAAAAGCTGGCGAAGATGGGTCCCAGGCAGTATATCCTCGTGCTTCAAATGTATTTCGTAGTCCGCCGCTTGGAAAGCTGGAAGCATCGGGTTCTTGCTGAACAAGCAATTCGCCCTGAAAATTTTCTACTACCCCACCATTATCTGCAGGTTCAAAAAAAGCGTCATGTTTTTCAGCGGTTGTGCCGTTCAACGGATGAAACCAGTGAGTATAATGGGTAGCTCCTCGGTCAATTGCCCAGGCTTTCATGCCGGTAGCCACCTGATTGGCAATTTTACGATCGATACGAATACCCTTTTCAATTGCTTCCAATACTTTTTTATAGGCTTCGCCAGATAAATACTCCTGCATTTTCCGGCTGTCAAAAACATTTATCCCAAAATATTCGGAAGTTTTTACTGAGGGAAGTTTTACCTCTAGTGACTTACGGTTTAATACTTCGCCAATGGCTTTAAAACGAATAGAGCTCATAAAACATTATTTTAGGGTTAAAAAATAATAATCAGATACAAAAATAGCATTTTTTATGATGCCACCCTATTAAATAACAGGGTATTATTTATATTTTATATATTTTCTAGAAATACACCCTTAAATTAAGCACCCTTATTTGTTTAAAAAGCTATTTTTTCACAAAGTAGTAAATAAAAAAATCCGGCTTTTAAAAAAAAGCCGGATCGTTAAAAAATATATATTTTTATTCTTATTTCATCATTTCGACAAAATATTTATAAAAATAAGGAATTGTATTCATTCCATTAAAGAACTGTTCTAATGGATAGTTTTCATTGGGTGAATGGATGGCATCATCTTCTAAACCAAATCCCATTAAGACAGATTTTGTTCCTAAAATCTTTTCAAATTCTGAAATAATAGGAATACTTCCACCGCTACGAACAGGTACAGGCATTTTGTTGTAAACTTCCTGGTATGCTTTTTCGGCTGCTTTGTAAGCAGGTAAATCAATAGGGCATACATAAGCCTGACCTCCATGTAAATATTTAACATTCACCTTAACATAGTCGGGGGCTATTTTCTCGAAATGGTTTTTAAATAACTCAGCAATTTTCTTGTTATCCTGATTAGGAACTAAACGTGAAGAAATTTTTGCATAAGCTTTAGATGGAAGTACTGTTTTTGCTCCTTCACCAGTATATCCACCCCATATTCCACAAACATCGAATGATGAACGAATACCAGTACGTTCAGGAGTTGTAAACCCTTTTTCGCCATATAACTCTTTTACGTCAATCGCTTTTTTATAAGCTTCTTTATCAAAAGGGGCTTCAGCCATTTTCTTTCTTTCTTCATCCGAAACTTCTAATACATCATCATAAAAGCCGGGGATAGTAATATGTCCGTTTTCATCTACCATATCGCTAATCATTTTAGCCAACACATTGATTGGGTTTGCTACAGCCCCACCAAACAATCCTGAGTGAAGATCTCTGTTAGGACCGGTAACCTCAACTTCCCAATAAGCTAATCCACGTAATCCTGTAGTTATTGATGGAGTATCAGGAGCCAGCATGGAAGTATCTGATACTAAAATAACATCCCCTTTTACAAGCTCTTTATTTTCCTCGCACCATTTGGGAAGACTTGGCGAACCAATTTCTTCTTCTCCCTCAATCATGAACTTCACGTTACAAGGCAGCGAATCGGTTTTAACCAATGCTTCAAAAGCTTTCACATGCATCATTCCCTGTCCTTTGTCATCGTCAGAGCCACGGCCCCAAATTTTACCATCTTTTATCACGGGTTCAAACGGATCATCTTGTTTCCACAAATCAACCGGATCAACAGGCATTACATCATAGTGTGCATAAACTACAACAGTTGGCTTTGAAGGATCAATGATCTTTTCACCATAAACAACAGGGTTACCATCGGTTGGTTTCACTTCCGCTTTATCACAACCAGCAGCTAACAACATCTCTTTATACTTTTCAGCCATTTTTACCATATCCTGCTTATGATCTTTCATGGAGCTGATGGAGGGAATCCTTAACATCTCAAATAACTCTTCTAAAAATCGATCTTTATTCTCTTCGATGTATTGTTTTACTTTTTCCATAGTGTATTTATTTATTGATTAAAATTATTTTTTAAAAATGAGCAACTAAATTAATATTTTTTACAGACTATTCACAATTCCAAGAGTATTATTGCTTAGATGGGAAATAAAAGAAAAAACTCCTTTTAAAGCTCCAATTACCTAATCATTCTCAGACTGTTGAACTTCATTCTTGTATGCTTCAGCAGCTTCTTTCAATTCGTTGTACCATTCTCGTCCGTATTTACGAACCAGTGCATCTTCCAGAAATTCATAAGTAAAAACATTCTTTTTATGTCCTAAATCTCTTGCCGGATCGCAAACATTCCAGAAATGATAATTTAATCCGTCCACATCATCAAAAATTTTTTTTATTCTTACCGGATATAAATGGCAGGATATCGGTTTTCTGAAGTTACTTTTCCCTGCAAAAAAAGCTTTTTCAATTCCACATTTTGCTATTCCATTTTCAAAAATGGCATACACACACTCTTTCCCATTGAGCAAAGGAGTAACTAATTCATTATCCTTATCAATCACGGAAAATCCATTTTTTTCAATGGCTTCAATTGATTCTGGTCGTAAAAATGTTTTAAATCCTTTAAAATTGTCTTCAATAAGTTTCTCCTCACCCGGCTCCAATGGTGCTCCCGATTCTCCTTCGACACAACAATGTCCTTTGCATTTTTCCAGGTCGCAAACAAATTTCTCGTCAAACAACTCAGTACTGACAATACAGTTGCCAATTTGTATCATAAAATTCATATATTTTTATTACTTAGAAATTAAGGATTCCCCGGTCACCTCTTCAGGTTTATCCAAGCTCATCATGTCTAAAATGGTTGGAGCCACATCAGCCAAAATTCCATTTTCAATTTTATTGTATCGTTCTGAAACCAAAACGATAGGAACAGGATTTAAGGAGTGAGCGGTATTTTCCGATCCATCTTTATTTACCGCATTATCTGCATTTCCATGGTCGGCAATAATTACCACTTCATAATCATTATTTACGGCTGTCTCAACCACTTCACCCATACAAGTATCTACAGCTTCTACAGCTTTTTTAATCGCTTTATATACTCCCGTATGTCCAACCATATCACAATTGGCAAAATTAAGACATACAAAATCTGTTTCTTGTGTTTTCAATTCTTTTACAATGGACTCTTTTACTTCAAAAGCGCTCATCTCAGGTTTTAAGTCATAAGTAGCAACCTTTGGTGAAGGAATCATAATTCGCTTTTCATTTTCAAACTCCTGCTCTCTACCTCCTGAAAAGAAAAACGTTACATGGGCATATTTTTCCGTTTCTGCTATTCGAATCTGTTGTTTTTGTGTCCGGGCGATAATTTCTCCCAATGTATTTTTTAAGTTATCTTTATCGTAAACGATATGAACATTTTTAAAATTTTCATCGTAGCGAGTCATGGTAACATAATGCAAAGGAATCGTTTTCATATCGTAATCAGGCATATCTTGCTGGGTAAGTACAATAGTCATCTCGCGTAGGCGGTCTGTTCTAAAATTAAAACAAATCACCACATCATTGGGTTGAATCTTCCCTACCGGATTTCCATCTTCATCTACTTTAACGATGGGTTTAATAAACTCGTCAGTTACGCCTTCGTCATAGGATGCTTTGATAGCATCCAACATATTACTGGTTTGCTTTCCTTTACCATGAACAAATAAATCATAAGCTTCTTTAATACGCTCCCAGCGTTTATCGCGATCCATACCATAATAACGTCCCACAAGACTGGCAATCTCTCCATTAGAATGCTTAAGATGGTCTTGCAAATTTTGAATAAACCCCAGCCCACTTCTCGGGTCTGTATCCCGTCCATCGGTTAAGGCATGAATATATACATTATCCAGATTGAAATCTTTCGTAAGGTCACACAGTTTATATAAATGTTTATCGAGGGAGTGAACACCCCCGTCGGAAACCAACCCGATAAAATGCACAGCCACATTTTTTTCTTTGGCATAATTAAATGCATTAACCAATGTTTCGTTTTTGGATATACTATTATCTTCAATGGCTTTATTTATCTTTACCAGATCCTGATATACAATCCGTCCGGCACCAATATTTAAATGTCCAACTTCGGAATTACCCATTTGCCCGTCGGGCAAACCAACATTGCTCCCTGATGCTTGCAATTGTGCATGAGGATATTTCTTAATTAAGCGATCCATATTAGGCGTATCGGCCCGGGATATAATATCAGCTTTAGATTTATCTCCTAATCCCCAACCGTCAAGGATCATTAATACAACTTTTTTCTGTGCATCATTCATAACTATTCCCTTTCTGTATATATTAAAAAAACAAGTTTAAAATAAAATTGTTTGACACAAAATTATCCTTTTTTAATCCGAAAAGAAATGTTTTAATTATTATTTAGAATCGATAAGAAGAATAATAAATAAAAAAAGAGAATAACGAAGATTTCTTGTCATTCTCTTTTTCACTAACCCTAAAATTTAACTACGAAAAAATTAATCCTATAAAACCTAAAGATTTAACCTTTTTTACAAATGAGAAGATATTTACTTATCTTCTCTAAAAAAGGTGCAAAAATAATCAAAAATTATTTACATCCAAATGATTTTTTGCATTTTTTTAAGTGACATACAACACAATTTCAAATCATTGATTTAACGAGCTTTGAACATTATTAAACTTTCAGGTAATACATAAATCTAAATCAAAAAAAGATTTAATTTGCAATCAAAATAAAATAAAAATACTTCACCATTATGTCGAGTATAGCACGTGTTTTTAAAAAATTTCCTAAAACTTTTTGGATTGCTAATACCATGGAGCTTTTTGAGCGTTGGGCGTGGTATGGTTTTTACATGCTTTTAGCCAACTACCTTACCAAATCTACTGATATTGGGGCTTTAGGATTAAGCCAATCCGAAAAAGGAATAATTATGGGTGTTGGGACAGCCATCTTATATTTCCTTCCTTTAATTACAGGTGCTATTGCCGACCGATACGGATACAAAAAAGTTCTGTTTATTGCCTTTCTCATTTATATTACCGGTTTTATAGCTATGCCTCACTGTCGTTCTTTTGCATCGTTTTTTGCTATTTTTCTTTATGTAGCCATCGGTGGGGCTTTATTCAAACCTATCATTTCAGCAACTGTATCAAAAACAACTAACGACGAAACATCATCCATCGGTTTTGGAATTTTTTATATGATGGTAAACATTGGAGCTTTTATAGGCCCTTTGTTTGCTCTTCATTTTAGCAAAGTTTCCTATGACCAGGTTTTTTATTTAAGTGCCATATTTATTGCTGTAAACTTTCCAATTCTTTATTTTTTCAAAGAGCCAGGAAGAGTAAAGTCTGATACTCCTTTTTGGGAATCATTAAAAACCATTCTTTTAAACATATGGATCGCTTTAAAAGATTACAGACTGGTTTTATTTTTAATTATCGTATCCGGATTTTGGGCTATGTATAATCAGCTATTTTATACCCTGCCGGTTTTTATCGACCAGTGGGTAGATACCCATACACTCTACAATTTTATTCATGAAGCATGGCCCTGGCTGGCTGAAAAAATTGGATCAGAAGGAGGCACTATAAAAGCAGAATATATTACAAATGTTGATGCTCTTTACATCATCATCTTTCAGATTATAGTATCAACCATTATCATGAAATGGAAACCTTTAAGTTCCATGATTTCGGGTTTTATGGTTTGTGCCATTGGAATGTCGCTCACCCTGTTTACCAACGACCCGTTTTTTATTATTGGTTCCATATTCATCTTTGGTGTTGGTGAAATGGCCGGTTCGCCTAAAATAACCGAGTATATCGGAAAAATTGCACCAAGAGATAAGGTAGCCTTGTATATGGGCACTTCCTTTTTACCGGTTACCCTGGGAAATTTTCTGGCCGGTTATATTTCGGGTGGTGTTTATGGTAAGCTATCGGATAAAACAAACTTACTGCAAAAAGAAGTTGAAACAAGAGGCCTTGATATTCCTGAAATTTCGGATACCTTTTCGCAAACCGATTATTACAACCGCGCGGCAGAACTCATGAATATGAGCCATCAGGAACTGACTCAATTCCTGTGGGAAAATTATCAACCCAATAAAATTTGGATTGTAGTATTAGGCATTGGGTTGGGTGCATCTTTTTTGCTGTTTTTGTATGATCGTTTACTTATTCGCAGAATCAAATAAATGATTTGAAAAACTAAATTAACTTTCGAATTTTGGGAATTATTAAATAACATTACAATACCTCACAGTATAATATTAATATATTTTTTAATTTAAACTAGTGTTTTACTTTTACGAAAATTTGATGGTTTTAAATTTGCAATTTTCAGTTTTGAAGGGGAATCCAAATTGCCTGAATGACAAAACAGGGTAGGATATGTATATTTTTTTGCAATTGGACTATGTACGAGGACTGGGAAAATTGTAAATGTGCATACACAAAGGTGGCAAATAATAAGACATGCTTATCTAATTGTGCAGAACTCACCATATTTTTATGAATATTAGATATTAAATATACATTTAATTTGCATCTGACGAGGACGCAAATAATAACGAATTGTTGAATTTGTTAAGGCATCGGACTGATTAAATATATAAAACTGTTCATCAAAAATATTCATTAATTTTAATTCGAACTGCCAGCGTTTATTTTTATTTGAAATACAACCAATATCAAATAAATAAAGTTTGTCTTTGGATTTATCATTAAGCGAGTTATCATAGTGCTCAGCATTTATAAAAAAATTGAAAGTGTTATTTGGACTAATATAAATGGATAAATCATGTTTAGTGCTGTAGTAACTATAAATTGTGTATGATTCTTCTGCAGTTTGATTATAGAGAGTGTACTCAAAATCGTAATCGACATCAAGCACTTTGCCAAATTCCATTGATACTTCATAAGATATATTAAAACTTTGCATCTCATAATAATATTTTATGTCATTTTGAAATATTTCAGAATTACTTTTTCTATACGTAGCTTCAAGAGACTGTAACATATTAAACGCATCAATTCCTTTACTTATACGTGCACTACCAACATATGAGGTATTCTCACTTAATGCTTGTTTATAGGTATTGAGCATATAGCCCTCCATAAAAGTACGCATGTTAGTTACATCCGAATTATAATTTGTAAAATAAAAGCCGGAGTTGAAATAGAACATTGAAAGTGGATTTTTAAAATTGAAACTCAAACTTGAATATTTAATATCGTCGTAAACAAATTCAGTATAACCAGCTTTAATATTTCTATAATCAGTTAATATATTCCCGTAAAAAAGATTCTTATAAGATAGTGGTAGTTCTTGCAAACCGCCCTGAAGTCTAAAATAAATTCTTGGTGTTAAATAATATGTAATAGCTAAATTTGGTGATATAAGTTTTTTTCTTTCACTAACTGAATTATTGATATATGTGGCATTTAAACTATAATAATAATAATAAGAAGAAAAAGGTAACCAAAATTTCAATTGTAGCCCTTTAAATTTTGTTTCCAATTGAGGAGAAACATACAATTCAATATACTTGAATTCAGATGAGTCGTTTTTAAAGCTCCCTTTTTCCGCAAGGGAGCCGTTGATTAAAGTATTTAGGTTTCGAGAATAAACATTTGCACCTCCTTTTAGTGAAAAACTAAATACTCCTGCAGATAGGCTAAAATTCGATTCAATTTTATTATGGAATTCGCTTAAGGCAACAATTTGTCTATTTTCAATACTATCGGTAATTGCATTAAGACTATGTTTGAAATTTATATAATTTGTATTTATACTTAGACCTAATACACGTTTATTATTACGCTTTAATACCTCAAAATTGTTTTTAATAATGCTCCGAGGTATTTCAAATGTTTGATTCGTTGAATTAGTACCAAATATTTCACTTGATATACTGTTCCATTCTAGTTCACCTAATGCTGTATTTTTAATATATAAACTATCAGTATTTAAAGTAAAAGTTAGTTTTGTACCTAAAAAATTAGATATGTTGCAAAAATTTTCATTTTCAACAATGCTAATTGTGTCAAAATTAGTGAAATAGTCTATTTGTTTATCATTAATAAAATTTAAATCATTGTATCCATAAAGAACCTGTGCTTTTATATCACAATTTTCTCTCAACTTCCATAATTCGGAAGTTGAAAACGAGTTTGAATTATTAAAGGAAGTTCTTTCTTTATTAACTCCAGCATTATTGGAAGACATGTTGAAATAACCGGTAGTTGGAATAAAACGGTCTTCTAAATACGAACCAGTTTTTAAGGATTTTAGTTCCGATGTAATATCTTCACCTACATTATTAGACTTAAGTGTATTAATACTTTGTGATTTAATCCCAAAGCGCATAAATACCAATGAACCATCCCATAAAACAGGGCTAAATCCAGTAGCTAATGTAGCTTGTCCAATCCAAACCGATTTGGAGGCTTTATTAATTTTTAAGTTTATGGCCGCATTATCAGACGAAACAACTCCATTTAAAACCCTAATTGGTTGATGGTTTTCATATACTTCTACACTTGCAACATCTTCGTAACCAATATTTGTAGTTGCAATTCCATATTTCTCCTCAAGAATATCCATACCCTCAATATAAAATTTATTAATTGGCTTACCTTGGTATTTAATTGAGCCTTCTTTTGATACTTCAATTCCCGGTATTTTTTCTAAAACATCTCCTATTGAACGGTCTTTTTCATTCGCAAACTGAATCACAGTATATGAAATTGTATCACCTCTTTGACTTACTTTTGGCGCTTTAATTTTTACTTCATCAATCTTTATATTCTGCGTTTTCAAAATTAAATTTAATTCTTTAGTAGTATCAGTAATTGCTATGGTTTTTTGCTCATACCCCATTGAGGATATGTTGATTGAGTAATTTCTTAAATCTAAATCATCTCCAATTTTCAAATTAAATCTGCCCTGCCCATCCGTTAATGTATATGATTTAATTATTGATGTTCCATTTTCCTTTAAAGTAACACTTGCATAACTAATAGGTACTCCACTCTCATCGTGTAAATTACCTTTTAAACTTAGTTGAGCAATTAAATCATTTGAAACTATTAATATAATTAGAATTAATAAAGTGATTCTCATTATCAATTTTCTGTTAAATCTATTAATAATAGCTCTAAATCTTGTTGCAAATTGTAGAATCTTGAATATTCCTTTCCATTAAGTATTGTAAATGGTACTTTAGTTATTCCTTTTTGTTGTATCTCCTTATTACTATGTAATAGTTTTTGTTCCAATGCTTTATTAGATGTACTTGTAAAATATTTCTCTCTTAGAATTTCAATGTTTTTCAATGTATACCAATCTTTAATTATTTCAAGTTGTTTATCTGGCCATTGTTGACACATAGATAACAATTCTAAGGTTTCGCTAAAATCATCTTTATGGTTACTACTAATCAGACATATATTCCACTTAAAATCTTCAGAGAATTTTGAAACCATATTTATTATTTGTAATGTTACCTCTTTGCAATATCTGCAATGCAGACTTAAAACGCTTGTTATTTCAATTTTCACTTCTGGTTTTCCTATACAAATTGAAATATTATCTAATTCAATTCTTTTTCCCATTGAAAAAAATAAATTTCTGATTTCTGGATTACGTTTTAATAATTGCTCACTTAAGGCATTTTTTTTGTATTTTTCTCTGTAATTTATTATAAACCGAGAACTTTTCACAAATAAAAAAGCCATTCCTAAAGAAATAATAAAATGATACAGAATATCAGGGATAAAAGATAATACATTTATAAAATTATCTTTTAGAAAGAATACAAATAGCGTATTAATTAGTAAATAAACAAGAAATATACTTAAACAAATAGCACAAAAAGCGCGGAATCTAAATAATTGATAATAAAAAGCTATTAAGATAAATGGTAAACCTGATACTCCAATATATATTAATACAACATTAAACTGGTTATTATTTATTCCAAAAAGAATTAAGTATATTAGATTAAATGAAAAATAGAAAACACTTAATTCTGATAAGTTTATATTAATCCCTAATAAAGAAACATTTGATGTTATAATCGAACTACAACTTTTTTCTTTATTAATGTTACAGTAATTGACAATAAATTTATTTGAACCACCTTCTTTAATAATCAATGCATTAATAGATAAATAAATGCCTGCAATATTTAACAGAGTTACAAAAAATAAAACGTTATCAATTAAAAATAATCTGGTTAGAAGTGAAATTACGATTATTAGAAATATGAAAAAATGCAAAGATGTTGTAGGTCTTTTCTTTACTGATAATTCATTATCGCTTTTAATTACTATCCCACTCCATAACTGTAAAAATTGATTAATAGATAGTTTAATAGTTTGGTTTTTTTGAAAATCAAACACTTTTACAAAATCATGATTTATTGTTTTCAACAAAACAAATACCCCATCATTAATAGTAAAATGTAATATAAAAGATGAGCCCTGTTGATCTATAAGTGTTGAAAAATCTGTTTTATATGCAACTGCTTTTACGTTAAAGTAACGTAATGTTTGAATAATAGAAAAAGCAGAAGGCAAATGTGGATCAGAATTATGAACTAAAGAAATCTCGGTTCTTCTTGCTTTAACTCCTTGCTTTTTTAAAAATTCTTGCAATAAGGGACTAATGTAATCAACAAACATTGTTTACTGTAATTCAAGCAAATTAATATTGGTGTTTGACTTTTGTTTATCTGAAAAAATATCCAATCCCGTTTCAGCCTTAATATAGGAGCCCTGATTGTTGAGAAATTTATTCTTTAATGTTAGAAACTTAATTCGCTTCGTTTTAATAAATTTACCACTAGGAGTAACTGATTCAGAAAAGTAAATTGGCTCTTTTACTTGTTCAATACCTCGAAGAGTAAAAGTAAAAATTTGTTCATTATCATAAACTTTTACAATCAAACCTGATAAACCCATAAATTTCCATGGACCTTCACTAACAGGTATGGAATTTGTAAACCAAGCCGTATATTCCCTGCCACGAAAAGAACAACTTGCTTTTTGACATAAATAGCCTAAAATCTTTGTAGTATCGCTATGAATTTGCCATTTTTGTACATGTAAACTATCTATATAAAGGTAATCATCAGTTGAAATACCATCTACTACAGTCATTCTGTTTTTAGCATAATTTTTATATATAAATTCCTTAGAACGACGATATGGGAAATTTTCAGCAGGTCCACCCTTAGATTCTTTCAATGCTTTCATAAACATCTGATCCCAAATCTCTTTACCATTAGGGAGACTCATTATTGAATCAGCTTGATAAGTATAGTAACTATAACATTTTGATACTTTTTTTCCTATTTGCAATATAAAGAGATCTTCTCTTTTTTCCTTATCACTTGACCTCAATAAATAAGAGAAATCATAATAACATTTAATGTAAGAACTATCCAATAATTCTTGTGAAAAACCATTTATACAAACAATTAAACCTAGTGTTAAAAAAATATTTTTTTTCATTTTAAATATAAATTTATAATACCAAATTACCTGATGCTGCTAAAAGCTTAAGACAACATTTAAAATATCCATAAAGAAGGATGCACTTTATGCCCAAAAGACAGTGAATAAAAAATATTTTTGACTGGAGTTAAACCAAACCTGCCTATCGTTAGGCAGGGTGACCACGAAAAATAGCTTTTTGTCTAATTGACGAGGTTAAAACCGGCTCAAAAAAATCAATTTTGATTTTTAAGTTCATAAATATTTTTTTTATTATAAATATTATGAATTCATCTCAAATTTAAATTATTATATTTAACTACATATAAAGTTGCCAATTAATATTTCAATAAAAATACTTTATCTATAATATATTCGCATTTATTCCAACCTTTCCTTGAGTATTTATTATAGAAATTTTTCTTAAGATAGCTATTCCAAATTATTTAGAAAAGGGGAGATTTAAACTCCCTTTTAAATAATTATTAATACCCTTGAGATGTGCATTCTGCTTCAAGTGCAGTGCCCGCAGATAAACGTTCTTCATCACTCCAATTTGCATAACAATTGACAATTAGAGTCTTTAATGTATTACAATACTCTCCTCGAGTAACTCCACCTTTAACATTTAACATGTGTTCCTTACTTAATTTTTCCATTTTGTTGTTTTTTAATTAATAAATAGAGTGATGCAACACCATTTTTTGTGTAATTACATATACGAAAATAGTTATAATATTTATTTTTACACCCC